>Ga0123355_10001992_pt1 | contig 28838 bp, 27 predicted proteins | sample TergutEmb28metaG_3_FD_89872 | JGI IMG/M metagenome (GOLD analysis project Ga0123355, IMG submission 89872) | Embiratermes neotenicus P1 segment gut microbial communities from Petit-Saut dam, French Guiana - Emb289 P1 | ecosystem: Host-associated > Arthropoda: Insects > Digestive system > Gut ... | reverse complement strand
GGAAATTACCACAGAAGCGTTTATAATTAATGAAGGAGTCTTTGTTGCCCGTGGCAGCAAGGACGAAATTCTTTCCAACAAAATGGTCAGAGAGATTTATTTGGGAAGCGAGTTCAAAATGTAGCCCTGATGGAGAAATAGCGGATGATTCGCGCCAAGCCGGACTGGTCAAGGGCCAGAAGCAGGATCGCCGTACGTGCCCGCAACATAAACATGATTCTCTTCTTCCTTGTCCTGACTGTAATGACAGCGATAGCGGCATTGATAATCAGGGGCATAAGCGAGGAAGCGGCAATGAACCGCGCGCGCGCGTATTCAATCGAAGCGGCTCAAGTTTTCTACTCATACCTAAGCGAAGACCTTACGCTGGTGCGAAAGGCGGCGTTTTCAAGAGCCATAACCGAATGGAGCGCCAACGAACAGGACAAGGCGAAAAGGGTTCGGGCCTTTTACGAGATGATGGACTACGCCGCGTTAGCGCCGGGCGCTCATTTATACCTTGGCATTAGCGGGTCGGGGAATGAGTACAGGATTGCCGGCAACGCCACCCTTGAAGATTTTGTTCCCGTAACCCGCCTTGATCCGGCAGCCATTGACGATGCATGGTACTTTAAAAGCATGGGATCGGAAAACGAGTACACCCTAAACATCGGCATTGATATGTTCAACGATACGTGGCACTTGTGGATCAACCACAAGGTTTTTTTTGACGGGGACATTGTGGGCATATTCTGCTCTGGGCTGGAAATCCCTGACGTGTTTTACCGGGTGTTCGGTCAAAGGGGGAATATTAGGGGATACATCATAGACAAGCACGGCATTATCCAGCTTGCCAGCGCCATTGACAGAATTTACAGCGGGGGAACGGAAATCCACATCAGCAATAAAAGCTACGATCCTGCGTTTGATGAAGTAATGTATTCGTATTTAAGTGACATCGGCGGTTTTTTTGATCCCGGCTCGCAGCCGGTGGGTGTAAGGCTTTTCAGGGGTTCTTACGGCTATGTGTCCATTGCGCCCATTATCCGGTCGGACTGGTCTGTTGTTGTTTTTTACAACAGCCACTTTATGTACGGTATGTCGTACCTGCTTCCGCTCTTGGCTGTTATGACGGTTGCGTTGTTTCTGTATGTAACAAGCAGAAACGCCCTGATGAACCGGCTTATCTTTACGCCCTTGGGCCGCCTTGCCCAAAGCATATCGGAAGGCAAATCCGACACCAGCATTTACGGCAGCAGCCGGGACGATGAAATAGGCGAACTTGCCCGGACAATACGGGATGCCAGCCATGAGCAAAAGCAAATGATGAAAGAGATTGAGCGGCAAAGAAACCTTCTGGAAGCGGTAAGCCGGATGTCCTCTATCCTTCTTGAACCGTACATCGAAAAGTTCGGGAACAATTTGTCTGATTCAATGGGAACGATGGCGCAGGCCGTATGTGCCGACCGGGTGTATATCTGGAAGAACCACATCAAAAGCGGGCGGCTGCACTGTACCCAGTTGTACGAATGGTCAGGCGGGGCCGAGCCGCAGCAGAATACCCATTACACCGTTGACATATCCTACGACCAAAACATTCCCGGCTGGGAAGAAACATTGTCGCACGGCAAATGCGTCAACGGCCCCGTGCGTGATATGTCGGCGGCAGAGCAGGCGCAGTTGACCCCGCAGGGTATCCTGTCCATTTTGGTCGTGCCGGTGTTTGTGCGCGGTGAGTTTTGGGGCTTTGTCGGTTTTGACGACTGCCGCAACGAGCGGGTGTTTGCCGAAAACGAAGAATTGATCCTGCGATCCGCAAGCCTTATGATAGCGAACGCCCTATTGCGCAACGAGATGGCGCTGAATATCCGTGACGGAGCCGCCAAGCTGGAGGCCGTTATCGCCAACTATCCGGGTGTTATCTGGTGCGTGGATCAAAATAGCGTGATTACTCTGTTTAATGGGCACTACCTTTACGAAATCAAAACCGCCCATGATTTTTTTGAAGGCAAAACATACGGCGATGTTCTGTCAGGAAATTGTTTTCAGGGCATTTGCTCGGGCGTACACGAAACGTTTGTCAAAAAAGAAGCGCAGGATTTTAATTCCGCCTTCGAGGACAAGATGTACCGCATACGAACCACGCCCATCCATGACGATTCCGGCGGCATTGCCAGTGTAATGGGCAGTTTTGACGACATTACCGAAAGAACCCGGCTTCAGAACGAACTAAAAGCGGCGGTGGAAAAAGCCCAAGCCGCAAGCCAGTCAAAAAGCAACTTCCTTGCCAACATGAGCCATGAAATGCGTACGCCGCTTAACGCGGTTATCGGCCTTTCTGCGCTGACCCTTGAAAACGGCGGCCTAAGCAAAGAGGCGGGACTGAACCTGAAAAAAATACACAATGCCGGGGCAACACTCCTTTCTACCGTCAACGACATTCTGGACATATCAAAAATAGAGGCGGGAAGGCTGGAGCTTATGCCGGTCGAATACGACATTCCCAGCCTGATAAACGATGCCATTGCCCAATCCATTCTGCGTATCGGGGAAAAGCCCATCAAGTTTATTCTTGATATTGATGGAAACCTGCCCACACGCCTTTGCGGAGACGACCTACGGATAAAGCAAATCCTGAACAACCTGTTGTCCAATGCGTTTAAGTACACAAAAGAAGGAACGGTGGAACTGAGCATTAGGTGCAACACAGAAGGCGACTCTGTCTGGATGACCATTCAGGTTAGGGATACCGGAATTGGTATCCGAAAAGAAGATTTGAAGGAGCTGTTTTCCAACTACTCGCAGGTGGATATGCAGTTTAACCGGAGAATAGAGGGCACGGGCCTTGGTCTTCCCATCACCAAAAAAATTGCCGAAATGATGGGCGGGTCGGTAAGCGTAGAAAGCGAGTACAGAAAGGGTAGCGTTTTTACGGTAAAACTCCGCCAGCAATTTGTAACGGATGCCGTAATTACATCTAGTGTGGCGAACAACTTAAAAGGGTTCCGGTATTTTGAAAACAAGCGCAGCCAAAACTCACGGCTTGCGCGGGTCAGGCTGCCGTACGCCCGTGTACTGGTGGTGGATGACGTAGCGACTAACCTTGACGTAGCCAGAGGCATGATGAAGCCCTACGGTATGCAAATTGACTGCGTTACAAGCGGGCAGGATGCCATCGACATTATCCGTGCCGGGGAATTCAAATACAACGCAATCTTTATGGATCACATGATGCCAGTGATGGACGGAATAGAGACGTTAAGAATTATCCGTGAAGAAACCGGGAGCGAGTATGCCAAAACTGTGCCGGTTATTGCGCTGACAGCTAACGCAATACTGGGGAACGAGGAAATGTTTTTAAGCAAGGGGTTTCAGGATTTTATTTCCAAGCCCATTGAAATGGCGCGCCTTGACGCTGTAATCAAGAAATGGGTGCGGGACAAGGGACTTGAACAGGATTCAAGCCCCCCGCAAACCGGCGCGGGCAACAGCGGACGGCGTTTCCCCCTTGGGACTATAGCCGGGCTGGACATGGAAAAAGGGCTGGAGCGCTTTAACGGAGACACCGAATCGTATATACAGGTACTGCGCTCCTATGCCGCCAACTCACGGGCGCTGCTTAAAACAGCCGCAAAGGTAACCAAGGACACACTGGCGGATTATGCGATAACCGTTCATGGAATAAAGGGCGCAAGCTGGGGCATTTGCGCCGGGCCGGTGGGGGATATGGCGGAAGCGCTGGAAAAAGCGGCTAAGGAAGGAAACCTTGGTTTTGTGCTGAGCAACAATGCCGCCTTTATCGAAGACAGCGAAAAGCTTTTGGCGGACATGGAGGCTATGCTGGACACAATTCCCGCGGAAAAACCGAAGCCCAAAAAGGACAAGCCGGATACGGAAACGTTATTGAAGTTATTGTCCGCCTGCGAAGCGTATGAGATGGACGGGGTAGATGCCGCCATGACAGAGATTGAAAGCTGCGAGTACGAGGCTGACGGCGGTCTTGCGGCATGGCTTAGGGAAAACATAAACAAAATGAACTTTGCGCAAATCAGGGAACGGCTTGCCGGCCTAACAGCGCATAACGGGAGGTAACCAATATGCACGACACTCGCCATAAAATTATTCTGGTTGACGACAACATGGCAAATCTGACTATGGGCAGAAATATGCTCAAGGCATTTTATGAAGTGTACCCTGCGCCGTCAGCAGCCAAACTTTTTGAAATTCTTGAAAACGTCACCCCCGGCCTTGTTCTGTTGGACATTGAAATGCCGGAAATGAACGGCTACGAAGCCATAAAAAAACTAAAGGCAGACCCGCGCTTCAAAGATATTCCGGTTATATTCCTTACGGCAAAAAGCGATGAATCAAGCGAGCTGGAAGGTTTTGACCTTGGGGCGGTGGACTACATATCCAAGCCATTTTCCGGCCCCTTGCTGCTTAAACGCATTGACAACCAGCTTTTAATTGTCAGCCAGAAACGTGATTTGCTGGCTAGCCGGGCCGCCCTAAAAGATTACGCTGACAATCTGGAAATAAAGGTGCGCGATAAAACCAAAGAGGTAATAAACCTGCAGAACGCCGTACTTGCCACCGTAGCCGACCTTGTGGAATTCCGTGACAAAATTACCGGAGGGCATATACACCGCACCCAGCTTTACCTTAAAGCGCTGGTAGACGAACTTGTTATGGAAGGGGTATACACAAACGAGGTTAAAAAGTGGAACATGGATTTTTTTCTGGCCTCCGCCCAGCTTCATGACGTGGGTAAAATCGCCATAAGCGATACCATCCTGAATAAACCCGGCAAGCTTACTCCGGAAGAATTTGAGGTTATGAAAACCCATGTAACGGTAGGCGTACAGGCCATAAAAAAAATAATGCAAAGCGCAGACGAACACGCTTTCTTGGATCATGCGCTATTGGTCGTGGGAACCCACCACGAAAAATGGGACGGCACAGGCTACCCTGCGGGCCTAAAAAGCGAAAATATCCCCTTGGAAGGGCGGCTTATGGCGATAGTGGATGTGTACGATGCCCTGATTGCCGACCGTCCGTATAAAAAAGGGTTCACCCACAGCGAAGCCTGCAAAATCATCGAGGACGGAGCGGGAACCCATTTTGATCCTGTCTTGGTGGAAGTATTCAAAAAGGTCAATGCCGATTTTGAAAGGGCGGCGGGGTAAGCCCCGCCAGCCTCCCTGGATTCTGAGGAGGGTTGTGCGAAGTTATACGAGGCTTAGGATCCATCATCTCACTATACCACACATCTGCGTTTTTGCCATAGTTTATGCAATGGGAATATCCCAAGGGTTTAACAAAACGAGATCAGGTATATTCTTAAAATCGTCAACATTCCGGGTAACCAATATAAAGTTTTTGACCAAAGAAGTTGCAGCAATGACTGCATCTGGAAGTTTAATTTTTGGGTTTGATTTCTTACACAATTCTATAGTTTGACCAACCACATTATTACTAAGAGAGTGAATTATAGAAATATTGATAAAATCTTCCAGCAGTGCTTCTTTTTCAAGCGTATCATTAAACCTCAGTACCTCTATCTTTGAAATGACAGAAATATGAGGCACGGAATTTACAACATTAGATAAAAAATCCATACCGGAGACAGGAATTTTTCCTGCGAGGTATCCAATAATTACATTAGAGTCTAGTAAATATCCCTGTCCCATTCGTTTCTCCCTTCTTTGAGGGCATCTTGATAGGTTTCATATTCTGAATCGGTAAGTTTCAATGCTCCCGCAAATCGGTCAGATAATTTTTCACTAGGCGCTATCGCAGTTTCAATTGGAATTTTTAGCCTAATCAAATCAAGGTGTTCCATCTCTGAAAGGAGATTGAATGCTTTGTTATCTATAACCTCAACTGTTACCATCATATTCTAATTGTAGGACACATACAAAATTATTTCAACTACGTGTTCGTAATGTACACCCCCGCCGCCATTTCCCCCCGGAATTGTCGCTCGGCATATCTGGAAAAGTCCCTGTGCCAAGCCGCTAGAGTATGCGGGGTTGCACATAACTCCGGTCGGCTTGCGGTTAGTTTCGGCGTTTTTTACTAATTCCACGGCGGCGTAGGGCATACCTTGAGGCTCCCCCATCCACAGAGTGAACAGGGGATATTGAGCCTACCTGCCATGCACTGCACTTTCACCAGCGTTGCACAACATTCTTTAATTTCTCACTACTGGATTTTGCACTACGGCTGCTGGCATATTTCTTAATATAGGCAATCCAGCGCGGAATTCCCATGCGTCAGATGGAAACCCCGCTGTGTTTTGCCACCAGTTTGCATTGTTCCATTCAGCAGATGTGATATCAGCGCCGTGAGCCCCATTGATATCAGAAACAACGGCAACATTATCAGGAAGCGTCATTCCAACACGAGCATAATTGTTGTTGACATGAGACATATTCGCCACACGTGCTGTACTAGTTGCAGACGTACCTGTTACTGAAGGGTTAAGGGCAACACTGTTTAGAACCGTGCCGCTTAATAATCCGCCTGTGCCGACTACGCCACCAACCCTCCATGCTCCGGTAACATTACCAGTGGAGAAACTGTGTTGCACAGTACCGCTATTGATCCCCACTATGCCTCCTATATCGTGGCCGATAGAACCTGTTCCAGTGATATCGGCAGTAGAATAGCTGTTTCGTACCATACCGCTGTTATTTCCTGATATGCCGCCAGCCTCCGAGCTACTACTAGAAATAGTTCCTGTAACAACACTGCTTTGTATCGTACCGCTGTTGCTGCTTGCTATGCCCCCAGATCCAACGCCCGAAATTGTACCTGAGAAACTTGTATTTTGTATTGTCCCGCTGTTAAAGGATACTACGCCTCCTGTAAAAGCAGAACCATTGACGGCACCGTTAATGATACTGATATTTTGTATCATACCGTGATTTGTCCTTGCTAAACCGCCTTCACCATCACTCCCGCTAACGCTAAAATCAACAAAATTTATGTTCTTTACCGTGCCGTGTTCGCCTATTAACCCGAAAAATCCTTGGTTACTGGTAGTATTAAAACCAGTAATGGTTCTATTGTCGCCATCAAAAGTTCCATTAAAAGGATGCAACGGCAAATATGACCAACCTATTGACCGCCATTCTTGATTAGTTAGATTCAAATCAGCAGTAAGGATGATCGTTTTGCCCCTAAAATCATCCTGAGGAGGAGTGTCTTCGCCCCTTATCCCCCTGACAATATTAGAAAGTCCCCTGAGTTGCGCTGCACTGCTAATGGTAAAGTGTGTTGCAGTACCGCTACCATACCAAGCGTAGTATGCGGAATCGTTATCACCAAATAAATCACAGGAGGATACCCCAAACCCGATTATTGCGACAAGAGCCGCAATGCCTAAAACAGAAACACCTTTCTTCATAAAACACCTCTTTGCGATCCCCGCTTCCTTTAAGCTGGTAATCGCATGGACTTAAGTCCGAAAGATTACCAGCTTATACAAGCAAGGCATAATAAAAGGCATACTGATACGCCTGTTATTCCAAAGAGAAATAGGGGATTGTCGGATTTTTTCGCGCCAAAAAGCCAAGGCTCGAAGAACGCCAAGGGAATTCGAATCAGGGCTTGGCGAGGAACATTTACAGGAAATGCCAAGTCCCGCGCAGGGGGCTTGACACGATTAGCTATGCGCTCACAATGTACTGTGTACTGTGTACTGTGTACTGTGTACTGTGTACTGTGTTATGCCCGAAACTCACAGGGGCCAGAGTTTTACTGCTGTTTTTCACCATCGTTTTCAAATCCATTTTTCACTGTAATTTCTTATAGCTGGCATTATGCCTAACTGTTGGCGTAACTGTCAAGCGGGCAGATGCCGCAAGTTAACGTTCTTCCCAGTAATGCCCCCGCCACCCCAGCCGGGGTATTTGGCGGGAATGTTTGGCGGCGGCGGCGGAGCCCTTGTTTTTTTCAAGTATTTTGCCGACAATAGCGTAATGAAACGTACGTTTTTTTCCGCTGGTTTTTTTAAAATGCCGTGTTTTTTTGTACTTTTTCTTTTCTTTGCCGCGGGCAATGCTGCCGGTTTTGAGCGGCTTTTCCCTGCGGCGTACTTTGTCGATTTTGCAAGGACACTGGAGGAGAGGAATGCGGCCCGGCCGTATTGGGCGGCGAGCGAAGAAGAGTTCCTTGCCCACGCCGATTCCCTGCAAGGGTCGATATTGCTGAACTATTACATTCTGGCCTACTACGGTCATCCGCTTTCCAGAAATATGGGTGTTTTGGGCCGCTATCCCAAACCGGAGCTACGCCAGCGCCTTATAAACTTGGCCGCCCAATACCGGGAGTTTGCGGGCAACAGGGGAGTGCGCATAGCGTTCTACATCATCTTCGGCACAGTCTGGCCCGAGGGCGAAATTGGCTATATACAGGAATCTGTGTTAAGGGAATGGATACATTTCGCGCTGGAACATGATATGCTTGTGTTTATTGACCATCAAATAGGCCGCTTTACGCCGGAGCTGGCGATGAGACGGATGCTCCCTTGGCTTAGGTATCCCAACGTGCACCTTGCCATCGATCCTGAATGGCGGACTGACAGGCCAATGCTTGAAATAGGCACGGTAAGCGCGGCGGAATTAAACCATATTCAGCAAATCATGGAAGACTACATCATAGAAAATAACCTTCCCGGCGAGCGGCTTTTTGTGGTGCATCAGTTCAACTGGCGCATGATTTCCGAGCCCCGGAATGTTGACACACGAAGGTTTACCAGAGTCCGGCTGGTGCATAACATAAGCGGTATTGGCACTCCCACCGAAAAGCGCGCGACCTACGCCTTTGGCGCTCAGTTTACGAATATGCCGGTAAAGGGGTTTAAGCTTTGGTATGATTTTGGAATTGTAGGCCACACTGACGTACCGCTTATGGCCCCTCAGGAAGTGATGAGCCTTAATCCCCGGCCTTACGTGATAATGTACCAGTAGATAGCGCCTTTAAGATTAAAAAACGGGGCCAGCCGGGAAGCCTTCCGGTTCCCAGCCAGCCCCAAAACCTGCCTTTTACAAAATTCTGCCGCACACCGGCTGTTGTTCAGCGGGCTTCCCTAGACCACCCACTTGTATTCGCCATTGGCTTCCGTGCCGTAGAAGTCCGCGTATGTTACCTTCCACGGCGATTTCCCCAGGCCGTCAACACGCACCTTGTTCTTGATAAGGTGCTGCCAAAAACCGCTTCCGCCGATTTCCCCTTGGAGTATAATCCCCGCAGGAATGCCGTTTTTAAGGATGAGCTTGCGGTAGTTGTTTCTGTCCTCTTTGACAAGCACGGAATCCCCCTCACCGGGGTTAATAGCGCCAAGAGACAGCGACACAAGGCCGAAAAAGTTGATGGTGTTCTTCAAGGCAAAGCGGTCATCGTAGACCATTTTTGTGCCGGTCATGTTGTAACCCGCCGCCTCCCCCTGCTTCTGCGCGTTAGGCCAAACCCCGGAAAGGCCGGCAACGTCTCCTGCGGCATAAATCCCCGCAGCCTTGGTCGCAAGGTTGTCATCCACCTTCACAGCTTTCCGCTCTGTAAGCTCTACGCCGCTTCCCTCCAGAAATGCCGTCGCCGCTTTCACTCCCACAGCCATGATCACCATGTCGCAGGGGACAGAGGCCCCCGAATCCAGCTCTAGAGCGCTGATTGTTCCGCCTGTGCCCTTGGTGTTTACCACCTTAGCCGCCAAGTGGAACTTCACGCCCCTTTGCTCAAAGAGCCGCTGGTACGCCTGCGCCGCATGGGCATCCAAGTTAAGGGCCAGCACCGAAGTCGCCATTTCAATAACGGTGATCTCCTTAGCGCTCCCGCCCTTCGATTCAAGGATGCCGTACACTGCGTCAAGACCCACAAGCCCCGCTCCGACAACTGCAATCTTCCGCGCGTTTTTTGTATGCTCCGTAATGGAACGGGCATCGGAAAGGTGGCGCAGGCCAAAGACATTTTTCGCGGCCCCCAGCTCCCCGATGGGCGGAATAACACTGTTAGCGCCAGTGGCAATGAGTACGGTATCGCCCGTGGCGACTTTTTCGTCCCCGGCGTACACCGTCTTTGTTGCGGCATCCAAGCGGGTAATGGTTTTGGCCTTTATCCACTGGACATTCGGGGATTCAAGGAGCCCATCGTTAATAAAATTAAGGCCCTGCGCGTCCCGTTCGCCGGAAATAAACTTGTGCAGCATACACCGGGAATGGACTTCCCCGTCCTGAGACACCACAACAACAGAGTCGCCGGGCTTTTCCTTTAAGATAGTCCTCAGCGCGCTTATGCCTGCGGCTCCTGCGCCTATTATAAGATGTTTCATACCGCTATGCCTCCTGCGTCAACTTCTTCTACACAAATGGCTTTCTTGGGACAGGACTTTACACAGTTCGGGTCCTCGTTGTCATTTTTGCAGAAATCGCATTTCAGCGCTTTTGTGCGGCTTGCCCTGTCGGGTCTGACATTCCCGTAGGGGCAGCTTATGACGCACATAAAACACACGCCGCAGCGCTTCTCGTCGTACTGCACATGGCCCGTGGCGGCTTCCTTCTTCAAGGCGCCGGACATACAAGCGCTTACGCACTCCGGTACGGCACAGTGGCGGCAGAAAACCGGAACGTACCCGCCCCTGCCGTTGCTTACGATGGCATGGCGGGCTTCGTTCTTTACGTCCAAAAGATCCACGCTGTAGACCGTCCCCTTGGTTTCCAAGTGAGCCTGCATACAGGCGATGGAGCAGTTTTTGCAGCCATCGCACTTTTCCTGATCTATCATGATACGCTTCATTTCAGGCCCCCTTAAATCTTTAAGGCAGTGCGCTTTTCCTGAATGATTCCCTCAAGCAGATCAGCGGATTCTTTGGCGTTCTCGTTGACGATTATCTGTCCTCCGGTAAGCGATTTCATGTCCTGACACAGCACTTGAACAGCAAGCTTACTGCCAGTTACGAAAGGAGGCAGACCCACATGGACGGGCAGACCAAGGGCAAGGCCGAAACAGCCGTCCGCAAGGGCCTGCTCTTCCAGCCACTGAGGCGCGGAAAGCACCAGCGGAAGCTGGGGAATGTCAATCCCGATAGCCTCGGCAAGTTCAACGGCGACAAGCTCAAGGCGGCCTATGGCAAGACAGGGGCCGAAGTTCAGCACCGGGGGTATCCCCAGCTTTTCGCACACCGCCCTGAGTTTCGGGCCGGCCAGCTTTGCCGCTTCGGGAACCATAAGACCGCAGTTCTCGATGCCTCCGGAAGAACAGCCAGCCGTAAGCACAATGATGTCACGGGCGATAAGTTCCTTCACCAAGTCCACGGTAAGCACGTCATAACCGCCCGATACAAGGCTGGAACAGCCGACTACCCCGGCTACACCCTTAATATCCCCGGCTACGATAAGGTCAATCAGGGGCTTCCACGTGCCGCCCAGAAACTTTTTAAGGGAAACTTCGCTTACCCCGGTAATGGTGTTGCTGTTTCCGTGTTCCGGCAGAAGGTTCAGTTTTACCTTTGGCCGGCGTTCCTTGTAGGCGGCGATAATCTTTTCGATTATCTTCACGCTGTGCGCCTCACGATCCGCGAAGCTAAAGGGGATAAGCTCGGCATTTGCCTTCTTTGCCACATCGTCGATACAGATTTGCTTGATAAGAAGTTCGTCGCAGACGGTTTCTATCCCCGGCAGGGTACAGTTGAACTCCGAAAGCACCGCATCAATGGCCCCGGTCGCAAGGATCGCTTCACTAGCATAGTTATTTCCGGCGTGTCCGTCGAAAATGTCCGTGTAGTGAGCACCGCGAAGCTGAAGGTCTTGCCCAACGCAGGTACAGCCCACGATTTTGAAGCCCTTTGCCCCGGCAGCTTTCGCCTTCGCAAGCACATCGCTTTGGGTAAGCTTTTCCTGCAGGTGAACGAACATGGTGTGCTGGTGACCGGTGATCATGATGTTGATGTAATCAGGATCGATAACCCTAAGGCCCACTGGCGCGGGACGGATTTCGGGTTCGCCCAAAAGCACGTCGTTCAACAGGTTGGTAAGGGTCAGGCCGAAAAGCCCCGTGGAAATGCCCAGTTTAAGGCAGTCCAGCAGCATATTCACTGGATCGGAATTAAGGTTTGTGGAACACTTTACCACTCCCTTAAACACTTCGGCTTTCGCGCCGCCGGGGACTATGCCCAACTCTTTCCATTTTTTGAACCGGGGAGGGTATGCCATTTTCTCGATAATATCCATCTTGATGTATTCAGGTTTGTGGATATCGTCCAGAACTGCCTTTGCCACATTCAGGGCCTTTTCGTGGTCATCGCTGCCGGACACGCCGAGCTTGTCGCAAAGCCGCTGTAACGTACCTAGCCCCTTAAGCTTGCCCTTCTCCAAGGCGGTATTTTTTAAATTGAGGGCGGCACTTTCCACCACATGAATGTAACAGCCCGAACCCGAAGCCACCGTGCGCAGGAGGTTTCTGGTAACTATTACATCGGCGGTAGCGCCGCAAATACCCCTTGGCGCATCGGGAGTGATCCGGCAGGGGCCGTTGGCGCAAAGCCTGCAGCAAACGCCCTGCAAGCCAAAGCCGCACTTGGTTTCCTGACTTTCCACTCGGTGGTGGGAAGTCTCCATCGGTAATTTCGCAATAAACCCCTCCAGGGGCTTATCCGCACTGGCACACGTAGTACACCCATACAAGCTTTCATTCATGGTATTAGCTCCTTTGCTACAGACAGTATACCATGCTACTAGTGTATTTTGTCAAACATTTTTTTCATTTTTTTTGAAAAATTTTGGGTGATTACCGGGGTATTGCCGCATCACAACTCAAGAACCGGCGGCATTTGGCGGCGCTTAAACTCCGAGCGGGCTACGGTTGCGATAATGCGGTCTACAAGCGTCCCGTCCCAGCCTTGGCTGACTATCTTGTCCCGGCACAGCCCGTCACGGAGGTAGGACGCGAGTATTTTGTCCAGAACTTCGTAGGGCGGCAGGCTGTCCTCGTCTTTCTGGTCCGGGCGGAGTTCTGCCGAGGGCGGCTTGTCGATAATCGCCTGCGGAATGACCGCCCCGCCTCCTGCGGCAATTGAGCGCTCGTTGATTCTGCCGCAGAGGGCAAAGACTTCCGTCTTGAACAAATCCCCGATAGGCCCCAGAGCGCCAGCCGTATCGCCGTAAAGGGTGCAGTACCCCATAGCAATTTCGCTCTTGTTTCCTGTGGTAAAAAGCATGGAGTTAAACTTGTTCGAAAACGCCATGAGCAGTGTGCCCCGTATCCGTGCCTGAAGGTTTTCCTCGGCAATGTCGAAGGGCCGGCCCTCAAAAACAGGCTCCAAGGCGGAAAGAAATGCCGCATAGATTTCTTCGATTGGGAGGGTCTGGCAACGGCAGCCAAGGCGTGTGGCCAATTCCGCCGCGTCATCCTTGGAGCCCTGAGAGGAAAAGCGGGAAGGCATATTGAAGCAGGTAATGTTGTCCGGCCCGGCGGCCCGCACCGCAAGGTATGCCACCAACGCCGAATCAAGGCCCCCGGATAGCCCCAAGTGGGCCCGGCTAAAGCCGCACTTTTTCATGTAATCCCTGATGCCCACCACCAAGGCTTCTCCTATCGCATCCAGTTGATCTACGGAAAGGTTCATGGGGAAAATTCTAATAAAAAATCTTCAGATGATCCACTATCCCGCACCCGCCCTGTGCCGCCGCCAATGTTTCACGTGAAACAATTTTTGCCGCCGGGTTACGCCGCCGCCCATGCCGCACGGTATTTCAACCTGCCGCCATCTGCTGCTCTATTCTTTTGACAATTTCGCCCATATATGACTGGATAGGCTTATCTGCGACACCCAAAACGGTTACATTGCATTTGTCTACCGGTAGCAGTATCTTGTGCGCAGGGCTTGAGGACACCGCCTCCGCCATTCTGGGGCTTATTTCCCCGTGCAGGGAATTGGCGAAAATAATGCCGATTGCGCCAACAATAATGTCGGCTTTTGCGCAATTATGGATAACGGCATTTTCGCCAGTTGCCCCGTGGTTCGCCCCCGCCTTAATCATAGCCAGTGTCGCCATAGAGTTCGTTCCAACCGCCGTAATTTCAGCGCCGGCAAGCTGGCCTTTTATCTGTTCAATTATGGCCTTGCCAATGCCGCCGCCCATGCCGTCTATCACCAGAATATTCATCACTAGCCCCTACGGGAATCGAACCCGTCTTTTAAGATTGAGAATCTCATGTCCTAACCGATAGACGAAGGGGCCATACCCACACCTTGACTTAACCTTAAACCGCCAAAAAAGTCAAGTTGCCGCCAGCCAGTTTACCATTTTCAAATTTGGAATATCTCTAAAATGCTTTTCGTTATTTGTAACAAGGGTGAAACCGTGGTGTATGCAATATGCGGCGATTAGTATGTCATTATCTCCTATGGCAACACCTTTTCTTTGTAAATCTGAAAATAGTATCGAAGCGGCTTCCAAGATTTCTTTGTTGATAGAGCCAATACCAGAAAGTGAACACATGGCTTCAAAGAGCGCCAATTTTTTGCTGGCATTCGCCGCCAATAGCCATCTTTTGATTTCGTAAAATACTATCGGGGAAATAACGATAATATTTCCGTTGTCCGCTTCATTTGCAATACGGTCAATGATGGATTGATTGCCCTTTAAATAGTATGAAATAATATTGGTATCGGGCGCATATTTTGTCATAGCGCTTCCATTTCAGCAACAGTCCGGAATTGAACAGGCAGCGGACTGCCGGGCAATTGCTCATCGCAGTTGCGTAGCGCCTCGCCTATTTCCCGCCATTTGTTAGGCGGCCTTGTTTCTATGTCGTGGGTTTCCTCTATTGTTACGGTAACTTTCCTTTTTTGAGGGATGGAAATTTGCGTATCGGGAATAAATCGCCCATTATCAAAAATACCCGTTACAACCAGCATAATAACCTCCAACCTTCTGCCCCTTTATCGCACATCCTTATTATGGTATATGGAAAATAGCAAGTCAAGGCACATGGCATTTCGGAGGGCTTACTAACTTCGGAAAAAATTTGTATGCTAGGGCATGTGATTTTCCAATGGAGGAATTATGAATCCGGCTGTTGAAAACTTAAAAACCCGTGGATTTTTCGCCCAATGCAGCAATGCCGAGGGGCTCTCTGGTTTAATGGACAAGGAGCCCGTTACTTTTTACATAGGCATTGATCCGACCGGAAGCAGCGCCCATATCGGCCACATGGTTCCCTTTTTTGCCCTGAAGCACTTGGTTAATGCCGGGCACAGGGGGATTGCGCTTATGGGAGCCGGCACTGCGAGGATTGGCGATCCCTCTTTTCGCTCCGAAACACGCCAAATTTTGACATACGAGCAACTGGACAAAAACGCCGCTTCCATTTTGTCCCAGCTTGATAACTTCGTCGGTTTTGACGGCGACAGGACAATAACGGCAAACAACAAGGACTGGCTTGCCAGCCTTAATTACATAGATTTTCTGCGGGAAATCGGGGTTCATTTTTCCGTAAACCGTATGCTCACGATGGAAGCGTACAGAGTCCGCATGGAAACCGGGCTTTCATTTATCGAGTTCAACTATCAACTCCTCCAGAGCTACGACTATCTGGAACTTTACCGCCGCTATGGCTGCCGCCTTCAGATAGGCGGGGACGATCAATGGGGCAATATCCTTGCCGGGGTAGACCTTATCCGCCGGATAGAGGGAACCGAGGTGTACGCCCTGACCTTCCCGCTGGTAACTACCGCAGACGGCAACAAAATGGGCAAAACCTTAAAGGGTGCGCTTTTCCTTGACCCTGCGATTACCAGCCCCTACGAGTTTTTCCAGTACTGGCGAAATGTCCACGATGCCGACATTCGCCGCTTTCTGCTGATGTTCACCTTTCTTCCGGTTGATGAAATCGACAGCCTCGTCTCGGCGGGCAAGAACCCCAACGAGGCTAAGGAGCGCTTGGCATGGGAAATTACGGCCCTTATTCACGGCAAGGACGAGGCGGACAAATCCATGTCCGGCGCACGGGCCGCGTTTGGGGGCGGAGAGGGCGCAGACAAGTCCGCCATGCCCCGCGCAGAGCTGCCCCGTGCCAAAATCGAAGCGGGGTATAACATTGTTGACCTTTTCTGCGATGCGGGGCTTGCTTCGACAAAGAGCGAAGCCCGCCGTCTTGTAGAGCAGGGCGGGGCCTTTGTGTCAATGCCGGGCGGGGGCGAACTTTCAACCATCAGCGATGTTGCCGCCGTCATTGGCGGCAAAAATCTGGACGAAGCGGGCGAAATGATCCTGCGGGCCGGGAAAAAGCGCTATTGTTTGGTTAGGGCGAAGTAAGAATAGAAAAATAGTTAAACCCGTTATCGCTGTCAATGTTGCAAATTCCCCTGTTTAATGCTATATTCATCGCATGACCATTACGCAAACTGTAGAAATCCCGGCTGACCGCCAGAGTATCACGCTTAAAGTTCCCTGCGAAATACCTGCAGGCAAAACAACTATTTCTTTTACACCAGTCCGGCCTTCTACGGAAAATTCAGGAAAATCAGAAGAGCGGGACATTGAGCTGTTTAAGCTCCACGCCGAAAGATTAAACAAGGAAGCCTTGGATGTTCTTTCATACCAAAACGCTGAAATATGAAACGGGGCGATCTTTACCGGGTCTATAAGGGTTCCAAAAATGACCCGAAGAAATATCGTTTTTTCCTGATTGTCTCCAGACAACCAGTAATTGATTACGCCTTTTCCACTGTTATTTGTGCGCCCGTTTACTCCAAATACGATGGCTTCACAACTCAAATCGAGGTCGGTACGGATGAAGGGCTGAAACACGACAGTGCTATTTATTGCGATGAACTGATCAGTATCCATAAATCCAGTCTTACCGATTATGTTGGCTCTCTCTCGGATACCAAGATGGAAGAGGTAAATGCCGCCCTTCGTATAGCATTGGCTACCGGGTAATGCCTGAAAAATAAAGCCTATACTGGCAGAGCTTCGGCAGGGATTTTTTCCGGCTTCATTAAACCGGACGCCTCCATGTGCCGTGTCCGTTCTTCGATGCTGGCAAAATTTACCGGACGGAATTCCGCAAGCTGTTTTTCCGTAAGCAGAGGGCAATCTGGATCGTGCGTGTAGGGTCGTTTGGCCGCCTCCCTTATCTGCGCTCTAAATGCGGCATCCTCTTCAGGGGTTAACTCTCTGCCAGCCGTGTATCTCACTATTGCCATGATATATCCTCCGTTCAAAGGGTTCTGCAATGCGGGCCGAAATTATACGGATAGAGCCTCTGCGCTCCGTATAAACCACAAAAAGCACATCGTCGTAAAAGCCTATTGTTTGCCAGCGATCTTCGTTATCGCTTGAATCATCATCATAGCGTTCCATGCGGTAGTAATCAAAGAAGACCCGTGTCGCTACTTTAAACTCAACACCATGTTCTCTGATGTTTTCCCGCTCTTTCTCAGAGTCCCATTCAAATTCAAACATACTTCAGACAAGCTCGGATTAGAATATAGTCAATTCTGTTATTGCTGTCAAGATTGACCTGCGAAAATTCCAGAAGGCCGCTTGTTGACAAGCCGGTATAGTGTGCTAGAATAATACCAGATATTATATCAAATCGAATTTTCGGAGGTATTATCGTGAAAAGAACAATTGCATTGGGGTTATGTCTGTTTTTGGCGCTCGGGGCGGCTACGGTTTTTGTCGCATGCAGGGGCGAAGGCCCAAGAGAAGGCGAATGGAATCCCTCTAGGCCGGTTCAGCTTATCGTGCCTTGGGGCGCTGGCGGGAGTACCGACTTGGTCAGCCGGATAGTCGTGCCGGAACTGGAGAGGGCGCTTCGTACACGCATCGTTGTGTCCAACCAGCCGGGCGCTTCCGGCGCTACGGGAACCCAAGCTACGCTGGATGCCGCAAGGGACGGCTATACGTGGACAGCCGGGTCGGTTGGCGGCTTGGGGCTTTATCAGGTAAACAACTTGCTTAACACCAACATCTATGAGGACTGGTATCTGTTCCTAACCGCCGCTGACATCGGGGTTGTTGGCGTAAATCCCGGCTCCCCATACCAGACATTCGCCGACTTGCTCGCCGCTTTCAGGGCTAACCCCGGTCAAGTCCGTGTGGCAACGGCCGGGCTTACTTCGTCAGGGACTATCAACATAGAGAAAATACGGCAGTACACCGGCATTGAGTACGTGAACGTTCCCTACGCCGGCGGCTCCCCTGCGGTAACCGCCGTGGTTGCGGGCGAAGTCATGGTAACCTCCCAGCTCATTAGCGAGCAGATAGATCTAATCAGGGGCGGGATGATACGCCCTCTGGCGGCGCTGAGCGGGCGGGACCTCTATGTGTCAGGGTTCGGCGTTATTCCGTCCATCACAAGGTACATTCCCGAATTCGAGGCTGGCGACAACTGGTTCGGCATTTTCGTGCCAAGGGGAGTGCCCGAAATTGTAATCACCACTATGGAAAGAATTTGGGGAGAAGTGGTTGCCAATAGCTCGGATGTACGGACGTTCATCGAGGGCCGTGGTATGTTGTTTGATCCAACAAGCGGCGACGTTGCCCAGCAGAGGGCTTTCGCTTATTACCAGCCCGTGGCGTGGATTCTTTACGACAACGATCTTGCTCCTGTCCGCCCGGACACTGTTGGTATTCCAAGGCCGTAATGTATAGCGGGGCTGGCGGTTGCCGGCCCCGCTATACATCCCAAAGGAGATTCACATGACCGAAAAAAACCTGGTCAAGGCTGATTTTTACACTTCTATTATTATTATGGCCGCCAGCATCTCCGCCACAGTAATGGCTGTGCGGATGCCAACGGACTTTGGCAGGGGCAGCGACCTGCATTCCGCTCCGGGCGTGGTTCCGGCGTTGCTTGGTTCCATCATTACCATTTTGTGTTTTGTTATGCTGGTTCGTTCCATAGTCAGGGCCAAGGGCAGGGTCGGCATTTCGCCGTCTTCGTTTGCGGCATTCGTAAAAGACGCTACCACCATCAGGATTGCCTCGACAATGGCGTTCTGCCTGCTGTACTTTTTTCTGCTGGGAAACCTGCCGTTCATGCTGCTCACTTTCCTGTTTATTTTCAGCTTCATCGTTTTTTTTGAACTTGACCTGAAAGTCAGCGCCATGTCGCAAATAAGGATTTTCGTAAAGGCCGCAATCGTGGCGGTGTGCAGTTCGGTGGCGATTACGATGCTTTTCGAGCAAGTGTTCTTTGTCAGACTGCCATAGGAGGGCGAAATGTTTGAAGGTTTAACAATGTTCGGCAGGGCCTTTGTGGGGTTCGTAAGTCCAATGGTTCTGCTTCATGTCCTTTGGGCTACGCAATTGGGGATCATTATCGGGATGCTCCCCGGCCTTACCGCTACTATGGCGGTGGCGCTGTTATCAACGCTGACAATCGGAATGGCTCCTAATGACGCTATTCTTATCCTTATCTGCATATACATTGGGTGTATCTACGGGGGGAGCAGAACGGCGATTTTGCTGAACATTCCCGGCACTCCGGCAAACGCCGCCGCCACAGTGGACGGATACCCCCTTGCCAAGCAAGGGCTTGCGGGCAAGGCTATCAGTATCGCCACCACCGGCTCTTTTATTGGCTCGGTTGTCGGCATTTTAGCCATGCTTTTTTTTACGCCGCTTCTTGGAACCGCCGCCCTGCGCTTCCAGTCATATGAGTTTTTCTGGCTTGCTGTGTTCGGTGTTGTTATCTGCGGCAATCTTACCGCTCCCAAAGACCCGCTTAAAGGCTGGATCGCCGGGTTCATCGGCCTTTTTGTCGCCATGATCGGAATGGAAACAATTCACGGCTACGTGCGCTATTCGTTTGGCAGCGTGAACCTGGCTTCCGGCATACAGCTTATTTCCGCAATGGTCGGCGTGTTCGGCTTTGCCGAGGTTATTTCTGTTATGCGCCACAAAAACATCGCTACGGTAAATACGGAGATAACATCCACGCTTCCGCCGGTTCGGGAAATAATACGATACTGGAGAACCGCCATCCGTTCCGGCATTGTCGGCACGTTTATCGGCACGGTTCCGGGCGTGGGCGAGGATGTTGCCGCCTGGGCCTGCTACGATATGGCAAAGCGGGCCGCCAAGCCGGAAGAGGCCGCCAAATTCGGCAAGGGCAGTGTCGAGGGCCTTATGGCGGCGGAAACCGGCAACAGCGCAAGCATCCCCGGTGCGTTCATGCCGCTTCTTACGCTGGCTGTGCCCGGCTCTGCCGCCGCCGCCGTGCTTTTGGGAGCCATGCTAATTCACGGCCTGCGCCCCGGCCCCCTCTTAATGATAGAAAACCCCATGCTCCTGTACCAAATCATCGTTATGACCCTGCTTGGAACAGTCGCCATGTTCATCCTTGGCCTAATGATGGTCAAAACGCTGGTAAAGGTGCTGACAGTTCCACGGACAAAGCTTATGCCCATAGTGTTTACGCTGTGCGTTGTCGGCGCTTTTGCGCTGAGTTCCAGAACCTACGATGTAAGCATAATGATCGCCTTTGGCCTGATCGGATTTTTCCTCCGCGAGATGGAATACCCAATGGCTCCGCTGGTGTTAGGCATCATACTCGGCGGCATTCTTGACGAAAACCTGCGCCGTGCCCTTATACTTTCTGACGGAAGCCTAATACCCTTTGTTACAAGGCCCATCAGCCTTGTGCTTATAGCCGCTATTGTGTTTGTAATCGTAAGCAGGCTGCCGTTTATAACGAAGCTCGTGGCGGCGGCGAGGGAAAAGCGGCAGGGGAAAAAGGCAATGTGATGATAGCCGGTGTCCGAAAGGCGGGAAAAATAACACACAATTTTGTGATTCAACAATTTTTATGGAGGAAGTTATGAAGAGAACGATTGTATTAGGTTTATACCTGTTTCTGGCGTTCGGGGCAGTTTTGTTTTTTACCGCATGCAGGGGCGAAGGCCCAAGGGAAGGCGAATGGGGCCCACGCAGGCCAATTCAGATTATCGTGCCGTGGGGAGCGGGCGGCTCCACAGACCTTGTTACACGGATAGTTATCCCCGAACTGGAAAGAGAGCTTAGGGCCCGCATCATTGTGTCCAACCAGCCCGGCGCTTCCGGCGCTACGGGAACCCAGGCCGCCCTGGATGCGGCAAGGGACGGCTACACATGGACAGCAGGGTCGGTTGTAGACTTGGGGCTTTACCAGGTGAACGGCCTATTAGATACCAATATCAGGGAGGACTGGCATATTTTCCTTACCTCGGCGGATGTGGGGATTATCGGCGTGAACGCAAATTCCCCGTACCAGACCTTCGCAGACCTGCTTATGGCCTTTATGGCCAACCCCGGGCAGGTTCGTGTGGCAACGGCTGGGCTGACATCATCGGGCACGGCGAATATCGAGATGATACGGAGCCACACCGGCATTGACTATGTAAACGTCCCCTACGGCGGCGGCGCTCCGGCGGTAACCGCTGTTGTCGCGGGCGAGGTGATGGTAACCTCCCAGCTTATAAGCGAACAGGCCGACATGATTAGGGGCGGACTTCTGCGCCCCCTGGCATCATTGACGAACGAGGACTTGTATCTTTCCGGATTCGGCATTATTCCGTCGATCAGAAGGTACATACCGGAATTTCAGGCGGCCAGCAACTGGTTCGGCATTTTTATCCCCAGAGGAGTGCCCGAAGAGGTAGTCGCCACCATCACCAGAGTTTGGGAAGAAAGAGTTGCCAACAGCGATGATGTAAGGCAGTTCATCGAAAACCGTGGTATGGTGTTCAGCCCGACCAGCGGAGAAGTCGCCCAGCAAAGGGCCTTTGAGTTTTACCAGAAGGTTGGCTGGGTTCTGTACGACAACGGCCTTGCCCCCGTCAGGCCCGATGCCGTAGGCATCCCAAGGCCGTAAGCGAGACTGCGGGGCTGGGCCGCCAGCCCCGTGCCGTTACGCTATTTTCACCGCCTGCATCTGCGCCTTTACGCATAACTCAGCGGCCTTGAATGCGTGTTCCTGCGTCATGGCGTTTTCCGTGCGGTTAAGGCAGTCAAGGATAAGCTGGCCGAAGTAGGGGTAGCCCACCTTGCCGTCAACGTTGTGGTAGGTTTCCTCGTGCTTGTTCGCCAGGTACACATGGTTGCCGCCGCTGCCCTTCTCGCCGAACTGCATATACTTGCGCTGCTCGATAAATCCTTCGGTTCCCAGAATGAACAGCCGCCCATCGCCCCAAATTTGCAGGCCGTCGGGGGTAAACCAGTCCACACGGAAATAGTTGGTTGCCCCGTTATCCGCTACTAGCGAGGCATCGCCGAAATCCTCAAACTCCGGGTACTGCGGGTTGTTGTAGTTGGCGACCTGGCTGTGGACAACGGCTGCGTCCTTTGCCCCCGTGTAAAACAGAAACTGCTCTATCTGGTGGCTGCCAATGTCGCAGAGTATGCCGCCGTATTTTTCTTTTTTGAAGAACCAGCCGGGCCGTCCCGCCGCGCCAAGCCGGTGCGGGCCCATGCCAAGCACCTGAATCACCCTGCCGATTGCGCCCTGCTCAACAAGCTGTCCGGCAAAAACGGCGCTTTCAACGTGCAGGCGCTCGCTGTAATAAACCATGTATTTCCTGCCGGTTTCCTTGACCTTGGCTTTTGCCGCATCAAGCTGTTCCAAGGAGGTAAGCGGCGTCTTGTCGGTAAAGTAATCCTTTCCGGCAGACATGACCCGCAGGCCCAATGCACAGCGCTCTGAGGGAACCGCCGCCGCCGCTACCAGCCGCACTTCGGGGTCGGAAAGAATTTCGTCCTCGGCAGCCGCCCTTTTAACGCCAGGATACGTCTGGCAAAAACGCTCCAGCTTTTCAGGATCGGGGTCGTACACGCTTTTAAGCGCCGCCCCGGCCTCCATAAGCCCGTTGCATTGCCCGTATATATGCCCGTGATCCAGTCCGATTGCCGCAAAAGCGAACTCCCCCTGCTTTACAACCGGGCTAGGTTTTCCTTTTGGGGCAAAATTCATCCCGTCAGATACTGCTGCCATTTGTTTCTCCTTGTTTGATTGCGATTTAAGCTTGCGTACATTATACCCCAACAGCGGATATTGGCAATATGCCGGAACTATTTTAAGGCTTTCAGGATGCTTTGGTAGAAAACGGCGCGAGGAAATCCAGCTTTCACAGGCGGCTGAAAGACCTGCAGGCCGGGAAAAAGCGCTATTGTCTGGTTAGGGCGAAGTAAGGCGCAGGCGAAGGCATTATAGGTTTCTAAATGGGTTATCCTTCGCATATTGAGCGGCTTTTTGGTTTAACTCTTGCAGCGACAGTTCATCATACAAATTATCCCGCCGCCATTTGGTGTAATCAAATGGCTCCCGTAGCAAATGCGAGATAAAAATCTCTGTCTCTAGCACTCCAAGCTTCTCTAGCAAATAACTCATTCCTTTGTTCATAATCACAGTCGTGTCATTCATGGTGTTCCTCCAGTATTTTAATAAAATCGATAGGCCCGCAGATAGTAATTTCTTTCCCCCTATATTTTTTTACCAAATCATCATCAGTAGTTATAAAGTACTTGCTTCCCGATGTTATAGCGCAGGCAATATGTATGGAATCTTTGTTTTTTATGCCATATTCCATTATCACTGCGGCTTTTACCCCAACTTCTTCGGCCCTGTCATAATCCACAAATTGCGATGCATGGTTAAAAAAGTCCGCTATTGATAGATGACGCTCTTTGTGAGGGTTGTCCTTGTTTTCATAAAGCGACATATAGGAACAGGCCAATGAAAGTTTTTTATTGATGATAAGGCGTTGTATATACAATTTTGCCTGCGATTCAAGAAAAATACGCATCTGGCGCTGATCGTCAAAGGGGCGATTAAATGCGCAATTATCCAAGTATACGATAACATTAGACATACCCACAGAATACCAATTTTGCCAAGAAGAAACAACAAGGCATCCTGCGAAAACACAGAAATCAATTTTTAGAAGGCATTTGCTGGAAAGACTCCACGCAAAGCAGAAAAACCCACCGCTTGATCCGGCTGTCTGACCTGTCCAGCAGGGCGTTTGCCCCACACAGCCAACTGTCAAAACCTATACATTTTGACAGTTGCAAAGCCTCACGCAATTGCACCATTCAATAATGAAAAACTACCATATTTTACGGCAATTGTCAACAAAATTCGTAAAATTCTTCCAAAAATTCCACCCAAACGGGCACTGTCAAAAAGTATAGGTTTTGACAGTTGCCACGAGAGGCTGTTCCAAAATGTCAAATTTTGGAACAGCTACCTTGGATTTGTTGCCCGTTCCGAACCTAACCGAGGTTCGGAACGGACTCAGTGTGCATTTGCGGGCGTATGCCCGTAATAAATATTTTTGTGGAGGTATCTAGATGAGAACATTGTTGAAACCAGCAAAGCTTTCGCTGTTGTTGGTTGTATTACTGGCTGGGGCATTGGCCCTTACCGGGTGTCCCGGAAACAACAATGGCGGCGGGCAACGATTTGTGGCTGATTATGACATCATAGTTGTGGGAGCCGGCGCTTCCGGTATGCCGGCGGCGTTAGCTGCAGCGGACGCGCTGGGGCCCGGCGGAAGGGTACTCTTGATCGAGGCGGCCGGCAGTGTTGGCGGCGGATTGGCTATGGCGGGGGGCAGTGCTATAGCCGGTATTTTAAACGCAAACCAAGATGGGGATATGCCTTTAACTTGGGGACAAAACTGGGCCAATGGAGGAGCCCATGCCACGTATGCCAATAACCAGTTCCCGACGACTGCCAATGTGCCAAACTGGAACAAACTGACAAGGGTAGCAGCATACGCGAATTTTGTCCGGAGAGTGACCAACGGAGAGGATAGCCCCTTCGACAGGTGGGGCATTACGCAGAATGCCGCCCGTACTGGTTTTGCCGCCGTGGTGGCTGGCGGGGACACTGCCGGTCCCGCAGGCGCTGAATGGCTAAGAAGGGCTATCGAGGCCAATAATAACATCACGCTTATGGTAAACACCAGAGGATACAGCCTGCTTTTTGGCGAAGGCAACACGGTAACCGGCGTTACTGCGTATAACACACTTAACCCCTCGCAGACTTTTAGTTTTACCGCCGAAAAGGTTATTCTCGCGACAGGAGGCTTCCTCGCGAATAACCAGCTTATGCATGATCGCCTGGACTGGACTTCTACGTGGCTCGCCGGCGCCAATATGGGTAATCACATTAACCCGCCCGGCATGAGAGATTTGCTGTATGCTGACTGGTACAGAGGGAATGTCCCCAGATTCCACGACGGCAGGGGAATGGAGATGGCGGTAAGCGCGGGCGCGGCGTGGACAGACCTCTGGAAACCGGGGCTGGCGCAAAATCACGGGCAATTTGATGTGAATTTCGCAAATGCCCTTCCGGGTGATATTGCCGCGGCGTTCCGGGGGGACGGCCATTTTGGCGGCGCGGCCCTCGGTCTTCAGATACAGAACGCCATTCTGGTAGACGGAAATGGCAGACGTTTTGTAAACGAGAACACCGCGATTTCTTTTGCCTGGAACACTACTTTTGGTCTGGCAATGATGAACAACGCCACCCCGCCCTTCCATGTTATTTTTACTTCGGAACCCCGTGTGTCTTCCGCCGCTACCGGCTCAATAGACCTTGTCGCCGCCCTGCAAACAGCTTCCAACATGGCGGGCTGGGATGAAGTATTAATGCACAACGACCTTACCGGCCTTGCTGGCTTAATGGGCGTTCCTGTAGCGGATTTCCTGGAAACAATAGCGACGTATAACGAAAATGTTATCGCCGCGCAGACAGGCACTACGAATGCAGATGCTACAGACAGGGGCGGTTTTGGCAAGCCCAACACCCAAATGACCATTGCGTACATCGAAGTGGACAACCCAGAAGCCACCCATGTGGTGTATGGAACGGCGAACGGTCCCTTCTTTGCGGTAAAAATGTACCCCGGAGCGCTTTTGAGCTTTGGCGGCGTAATGGCTGATTGGCGCGGACGGGCGCTCAGGGCGGACGGTACTTATATATCCAATCTTTACGCGATTGGTGAAATGTCCTACCGGGATATGTTCTTGCAGACGTACGCTGGCGGGAGCGCCATCGCTCTAACCATTACCCAAGGGTGGATCGCCGGTACAGATGCCGCAAGGATGCTGAGAGGCCACGGGCCCATACCGTCTTTAGTTCGCGGTGACACTGCCGGAGGCTGGGACGAAGATTTCGATCCGCATAATCCAATGAATTAAATTGTAACATCAGGCTTTAGAGGCCCGGCCCCGCCGGGCCTTTTGGAAAACTGAAGCTTCTGGAAACGCTTCAGTTTTCCAAAAGGCAATTTTTTAATTTCCTGTAATAGATTCTGAAGGAGAAAAAAATGAGAAGAAACGTATCAGGTTTGGCTTTTGTTTTTTTGACAGTCGGCCTACTGTTCACTGCTTGCCCTCAGGAATTTGATATTCGCCGGATGGCTGCGGGATCGCACGGCGACTTTACAGGCCCTTTATATGGCATAGCGCAGGGCTGGGGCAGTGTTATCAGGGTGGATCTTGACCTGGAGGAGGGGTTTATTGTCGGCGCCTATGTCCGCAGCATCATCGGCAGGGAAACTACCGGTTTTGATCGAGCCCTGGCAATGGCGGGTCCGCTTATTGTAGCGACAAACAACGTCGAACTGAACACTCTGGCTGGAGCCACGGTAACAACAAGGGCCATAGTAGAAGCGGGCAGAGCGGCCCTTGCCGATATTCCCGCGCCAGGCGCTATCCCCGCGGTAAGGGAACCCGGCGCTCACACGCAAACAACTGAAATCAATGGTTGGGGAGGGGCCTTCCAGGTTACTGTAACATTGAGCAGAACTTCCATTACCAACATTACCGTGGACAACTCCAATGAAAGCCCTGCTGTCGGGCAGCCCGCCATCGACATTTTAATCAACCGGATGCTGCAATATCAGACTTCGGGAGTGGATGGAGTTTCAGGAGCTACAAGTACCAGCATCGCTTTGCAGAACGCTGTTTCCAATATCCTAAGGGATGCCGGGGCGCCCATTTTCATGAGGACAGCCCCGCAAAGTCCCGACGGGAGATTTACCAGCCCTCGAAGGGCCGTGGACGTGCTTGTTATCGGTTCCGGAGCGGCAGGTCTAAGCGCCGCCATTGAGGCCGCATCTTTTGTCGATCCCGGCAATCCATTTGTCCCGCCTGTATCTGTAACGCTCCTTGAAAAGGAAGATATGACAGGAGGCTCGACAAGACTTTCTTCCGGCATAATTTACGCGCCCGCAGGCGTCGGCGATAGAACCCTTTTCAGGGATTATTTTCTTTTCAGGGCTCAAAATCACGCAAATACGGCCTTGCTTGAAGCTCTGGCAGGCCATAATGTTCCGGCGAACAATCCTGACGTGCTTGACATTGTAGAAGGCCGCTGGACGCTTCCACATTTGGGGCGAGGCTTCCCAGCAGGCATCGCTAGCGCCGAACGCGCAAGGGTTGTTCCGGGCGGTGGAGCTGCCCTTGTACGCGCATTGGAGAACAGGGCCAGGGAGCTTGGCGTGAACATAATGACTGGTGTCCAGGCCTATGAGCTGATAACTCACCAGAATGCCGTGGCACAGGTACTAGCGCGATCCAGAAGTACCGACTTCACCTTTGATGTAAGAAGAGGCGTAATCATTGCTACAGGCGGTTTTGATCATGACAGGAGGAATGTTGCGGGAAGCCCGATGTTTAATCATGCGCCTAATTCACAAAATATTTTGTCCCTGTCCAGCCCCGGCAATACTGGCGATGGAATCAGAATGGCCAGGGATATTGGCGCGGGCACTGTTTATCAGGGCGGCAGAATAGGCTCGGCTGTAGTTTCAGTTTCCGCTCTCAATGTTATTATACCGCACGGCTACAACATTCTTGCGATTGTCGAAAATGTCCCGCAATGGCTCGATGATCCAATAGGCCATTTTGTTGACTTGGGCGTCAACCCTCATAATACGGGCGACAGGGAACAGCCGCAAGATATTTCACTTGTATTCTCTGAACTTATGAGGCATTTGGAACACTATGAGGACGCCTCCTTCTATCAAATTAGTGTCAATCCATTTCCTCCGGTTGGGTTTGTTACCCAGAGTTTTCTGGAAGATTTCGAGCGGGCATTTAGGTTTAATGACGCAGAGGCTATGGGGGGCCGTCTTTTTGGTATGTATTTCGACGAAGTTTTTTATAATAATCTTGCCGCTCGTTTGGCGGAACGGAATATGACCGTAAACCCGCCGTTCTATCTGTGGCAGGTCGAACCCGTGTCCCTCGGTTCAATGGGGGGGCTCAGGATCAACCCGCAGGCTCAGGTTCTGACCGCAACAGGCGCTGTCATCCCCGGCCTCTTTGCCGCGGGAGAAGCCGCCAACGGGGATTTTTACTTTCAGCAGAATCCGGCCCTAGGCAGTTCCCTTGCCATAGCCCTTACCTTCGGGCGCATCGCCGGAAGAGAGGCCGCGCGATCCGCGCCTCGCCCCCTGCGGCCCTAATGTTTTTGGAGGAATAACCATGAAGAAACTGCTTTTATCCTTGCTGCTCGCCGGAGTTTTGGCGGGCGGCGCTTTTGCCCAAGTCTCGTTCAGCGGGAGTGTTTACGCAGGCGTCAGGCTTCACATCCCGTATGACGGCGATGAGTCAATTACCACCAACCATCGGGATTATGACGATCCTGAGTTCAACCTAACCGCCACGGTCATGCGGGAAAACTACGGGGCACGGCTGGTTACCCGCACCCGGATGCTGGATGGCGATGCTGATTTCGCCGTGCGCGGGGCCTACGGCTGGGTCAACTTCGCCGGGCCATTCGGCGACGACTCGCTGCGCCTTACCGTGGGCCAAATCTCAAGCCCGGCATGGGTTACCCGCCTTCATTCCAGC
>Ga0123355_10001991_pt1 | contig 28843 bp, 25 predicted proteins | sample TergutEmb28metaG_3_FD_89872 | JGI IMG/M metagenome (GOLD analysis project Ga0123355, IMG submission 89872) | Embiratermes neotenicus P1 segment gut microbial communities from Petit-Saut dam, French Guiana - Emb289 P1 | ecosystem: Host-associated > Arthropoda: Insects > Digestive system > Gut ... | reverse complement strand
TTCTGAATCGGCTTTACGCTCAGTTGAAACAGGAGCAAGAGGGGCGTCAGCATGTACTTTGTTTAAAATTGCAGAAATTTTTGACATCACGCTGGATGAACTTATGCATAAATCTATAGATGAGGCTTCGTCAGAATACCAGATTAAGCTCAATAAAATATTTGTAATATGCAGGAGTATACCCGCTAAAGACTTGAATTTAGTAATTCAAATTTTGGCATCGGTTCATAGGCATTCAGATTATAAAAACTCAGAATAGTCGCGTTTTTTGACGCAACAGGCCCCCCCCCCAACCGGTCTCGCTTTGTCACTGGTTGGGGGGGCCACCCATTTCCCGATAATTCAACAAAAAAAGCGGCTTTACGCCGCATAAAAATCGAATATTTTTCAACCCTGAAAAGCTGTATCAAATTTAAAATCTTTAATTCGTATTTGTACTGTAGTTTTACCATTGTAGGTATTTGTCTCTACGCTATGAACCACATCAAAAATAAAGGGCTTACTAATTTCAGAAATCTGACCGGACACTATGCGGCGATAATCTTCACCTTCATAATGGTTTTCTACCTTTTCCAAAAACATTTCATTTAAACCAAAAGCGATGCCCTTTAAGAAGCCCTTTGATAAGCCAAAAGTAAAAATCAAGGTGTTTTTTTCTGATATTATTCTTAATGCTGTTAAGGGAAGGCTACGGGTTAAAAATAAGGGTTCATGATTGCCTTTGCCATAAGGAGCCAAACAAGCTAACTCTTGTGCTAAAATTAGCGTTATGTCCTCGGCTTTTAACTCCATATCAATATGCATTACTCGTTGAAGAGCTGATGCTTCCGAATTAAATCCGGCATTAAGCCTCTTTCGCAATTCGTCTACATTTTCTTCCGGCAAAGATAAACCTGCGGCCATAGCATGTCCACCAAAACGTTGATATAATTCACGATTAGCATACAATGCCTCAAAAAGATTATATCCTTCAACAGAACGGCCTGACCCTTTTAATATTCCTGTCTCTGTACCACGAGTCAGTACAATAGTTGGTTTATACAACGTCTCTTTTACACGCCCTGCTACTATGCCTGCTATGCTTTCATGAGTTTCAATATCTACTAAAACCAATACATTTTCCTGAGCATTTTTTGTATTTTTTAACGCACGGTCAACACATTGTTTCGTTAAGGTTTTCCGCTCTTCATTAAGGTCTGATAAAATACGGGCAATTGCTAACTGTTCATTTGTATCATGAGATAAAAACAATCTTACGGACATTTCAGCACTGTCCAGCCTACCGGAAGCATTTATGCAAGGGCCTACTACAAAACCTAATGTAAAGGTATCAATAGGCTTTTCCATATATCCTTTAAGTGTTAACAGTTGTCCAAGGCCGTCGTTAATACGCTTATTAGCATTAAGAATATCAAACCCTCTTTTTACCAGTGACCTGTTTTCTCCTATCAGGTCTACAATATCGCATACACTGGCAATGGCAGCTAAAACTAAAAGCTCATCATGAATAGGAGAAAAATCGCAACCTATATACCGATAAAATGCTTCCATTAGCTTGAAAGAGATTCCGGCGGCACACATTTCTTTAAATGGATATGGGCACGCTGCTTGCTTGGGATCTATTATCGCTAGGGCGTTAGGCAATACATCTTTACGTTGTTGATCAACGTCTACAAAACCGGGTTCATGATGGTCTATGACAATTACATCCATGCCCAATGACCGCGCTTCGTCTGTTTCAGCTAGTGCAGATATTCCATTGTCGCAGGTAATTATAAGATCATAGTACTCGCTTTTCATTGCCCGTACTGCATTTAAGTTAAGACCATATCCTTCTTCTTCCCGATGAGGTATGTAGAAATTTACATCAGCTCCACACATCCTAAGAGCTTTGCAAAGAATTACAGTTGACATTACTCCATCTGCGTCATAGTCCCCATAAATAACAATCCGCTCTTTTTGCTTAATTCCTGCGGAAATACGATCAAAAGCTTGCTGTGCATCCTTCATACCTTGTTGAGGATCAAGTACATCCGTCCATTTAACAATATCCGGCCGCATATAAGCATGTGCGGCTTTTTTACTGCGGATCTCCCTATTGGCCATTACTGCTGCTGTTGCTTCCCTAATATTTAAAACTTGGGACATCAACTCTAAATTAGCATCGGTTTTAAGGAGATTCCACATTACAGACCCGGACATGATCTCTCCTTGTATGTAACAAGCTTACCGGTTAAGTTTCCGTCTTCAGAAATGCGAAGTAAACCATAGCCTCTGTTTGTTTCCGGGTATGGATAAGTAGGGCTTCCGGGATTAAGAAAAACTATGTTCTTTTCTGTAAATAAAACAGGCTTATGAGTGTGTCCAAACAAACAAGCGTGTACATTTAATTCTTGTGCCCGATATATAAGCTTATCCGGGCTAGACTTTACATTGTATCTATGACCATGTGTGATAAACATTCTTATGCCTCCAACAGTAATAACCCTCTCGTCATATATATCTATAAGAGGGTCGTTATTACCTATTACAATATGATACATGTCTTTATCTTTATCAGAAATAGCAAAGCAAGACATATCCCGAGTATAATCTCCTAAATGAACCACGGCAGAGACTATGCCTTGGTAATTAGCCAGCAGTTGTCTGATAGGGTTCGTATTTCCATGTGTATCACTAATTACCAGTATATTAATGTCTTTCACGAAATCAACTCCCGCATCCCACATATATATATCAATTTTCGCTTGCATCAACATGTAAACGTGTTAGAAGCTGTATTCAACCCATTGAAACACTGTCTTGGCGGTCAATTTTCCGCATTTCTGCGTCAATTTCTCCTAGCGTACCTTTGGGTACGCGGTGTCGTAATTTCCTTGAACCGGCGAAAAATCGCCATCGCCAATCCGGTATCTCAAGAGTTGAATACAGCTTCTTAATGTCAATCAGAATTGCTTATATCAAATTGCTGAAACAAGCAAATTTAGCATGTTCTTTAAAGCTTGTGACCTGTGGCTGATACAAATTTTTTCTTCTCTGCTTAACTGAGCAAGCGTACATCCTAGTTTTGGTATAAAGAATATTGGATCATATCCAAAACCATTATTGCCGGCAGGTTCAAAAGAAATACTTCCTTCTAAATTGAATTGCCTTGACTTTAATAGATGCATTTTCGGCAAAAGTTGCTTTATCTTCTATTATTTCATTGTCAAACCCAATGTCTGCCAAGGTACTCACATTATGTTTTGTTCCTAAAATAGCTTGCAATTCTTCTACCTTACGGGGGTTACTTGTGGCTAAAATAAAATTCATTGTACCCTCACTAAACTAACTAATTCTGTTTAATTAATTCTGTTTACGTCAAAATCCCCCCATATGGGGGGAAGTTTTATCTTATTCCGGCTCTATCAATCCATATTCATCGTCTTTCCGCTTATATACCACGTTAACTTCATCAGTTGCAGCACTACGGAACACGAAGAAAGAATGTCCTAAAAGCTCCATTTCCATAACAGCATCAATTGCATCCATCGGTTTAAGGTCAAAGCGTTTGGTTCTATGGATAACAACATCCGGAGTGTTTTCCGGCACAGTACTTTCTTGTATATAGGACAGCTCATCCCCGGTAGCTACATTGCGCCTGGATCGCTCTCTTAAACGTCCTTTATATTTGATAGCCTGTTTTTCTAAAACATCTACAACAGTATCTATGCACGAATTTAAATCATTGTCCATAACTTCTGCTCTTAACATACGCTTGTGCAAAGGTACACTAACTTCTAATTTATGTTGATGCCGTATTTTACTGGCTGTTACATAAACTTCGCCATCATCAGGAATCAGTTTATTGATACGGCTTACTTTTTTTTCTACTCTATCTTTAAAATCATCAGTTATTGGTATATTTTTACCAGTATAAGAGTAACGCATAGTTCTTCTGCTGCTCCTTAACTACCGCGCAGTTTGATAAGATTGGGAAATTTACGCATAAACGCTAAATTTCCCAATATAAACTAAACTGCTATAGTGTAAAATTAATTTGTAATAACTTTTTCGGTATCTTTATCAAATACATGGATTTTATTAAGATCAAATGCCATCTTTATACGATCGCCGGTTTTAGCAGTGCTTCTTGGGTTAACTCTTGCAGTAACCGGTTGTCCAGCTAAAGTAAGATATAGAAATACTTCAGCACCTAAAAGCTCAGTAACCTCTACATCAGCATCCACAGTGCTACCACCTACAGAAGTAGAAATGAAAGATTCTTCATCATGCAAATCTTCCGGGCGAATACCTACCATAACACTCTTACCAATATAGCCGCCATCTTCTACCGGTTTAGCTTTTTGTTCATTAAGCTTAATATTATATTCTCCAATAACAACAAATACATCATTACCATCTTTTTTGATGGTAGCTTCTAACAAATTCATTTGAGGAGAACCAATAAAACCGGCTACAAACATATTATTGGGCTTGTTATAAAGATTAACAGGAGAATCTACCTGTTGAATTACGCCATCTTTCATAACAACAATGCGGGTACCCAAAGTCATAGCTTCTGTTTGGTCATGGGTAACGTAAACGAAAGTTGTTTGCAAACGTTGATGCAACTTGGTAATTTCTGTACGCATTTGAACACGCAACTTAGCATCCAAGTTAGAAAGTGGTTCGTCCATCAAGAAAACTTGAGGTTCACGAACAATAGCACGACCCATGGCTACACGTTGACGTTGGCCGCCGGACAATGCTTTAGGTCTACGATCCAACAAATTTTCAATAGCAAGAATTTTTGCAGCCTCATTAACCCGTTTTTCTATTTCGGCTTTAGGCGTTTTACGCAGTTTAAGACCAAACGCCATGTTATCGTACACTGTCATGTGAGGATAAAGGGCGTAGTTTTGGAATACCATAGCTATATCTCTGTCTTTAGGGGCTACATCGTTCATTAAACGATCTCCTATGTATAGTTCGCCCTCGGAGATTTCTTCCAAACCTGCAATCATGCGCAATGTTGTAGACTTACCACAACCTGACGGACCTACGAAGATGATAAATTCCTTATCTTCTATATCCAAATTAAAATCAGATACCGCAGTAAGTCCATTGGAGTATCTTTTCACAATATTACTTAATCTCAATCCAGCCATAAAGTTTAGCCTCCCTAAATTCTTACTCTTTATGAAACTAAATCAAAAAACTTAGTATAGTTATAATACACGATATGCGCTTTCTATTCTATGGGGTAAGTTAACAAATCGAATGTTACATCTTTGTTACATTTGCATATATTGGTGCATAGGCTTTGGTTATGTGAACATATGTTTCGACACCTTCATTACCTTAAAAACAAATTTCGGTAGATCCGGCATTCTTTTAGCCCTGCTTGGTTGAGTAATAAGACGAAATAACCATTCTAAACCCAAGCGACGCATAATTTTTGGTGCTCTTTTGATATTACCGGCCATAATATCTATACTGCCACCAACGCATAAAGTTATTTTGCAAGGTAATGTATGCAAATGCTTTAAAGCCCATATTTCTTGCTTAGGCATCCCCATTCCCACTATAAGAATATCGGGTTTAAGCTCTTTTATTTCATTCATGATTGTTATTCCCATATCTTCGTCAAAATATCCATCTTTAGCACCTAAAACTATTATATTTTTATTTTGCAAATTACGACGAGCCATTTCTGCTATTCCCGGAGCAGCTCCTAAAAGATAACAACTGTGTCCTTTTGCAGCATCAAGAAGAGCCATGGTGATATCACAGCCCGGTACTCGGCAAGGGATATTAAGCTTTAACCACCTTGCTGCTAATAAAATTCCGATACCATCGGGCAAAACTAAATCTGCACTTTGGAGGACTTGTAAAAAGGTTTTATCTCGTTGGGCAAGCATTACAGCTTCTGGATTAGGTGTAACTACCAAATGGTTGACATCTGTTTTAATGAAATTCAGCAGAACTTGCAAAGTATCATCCATGGTTAATCCATTAAAGGGAACTTGTAATATTGAATGTCTCTCGTTTGTATTCATTTTATTATTTTTATTCACCTATTTTCGTTCCATCGTTTAAGTTTAAGAAGTCGCAAACGGAAATTGCGCCCCCTTCACCGACACGAAGCACGTTAGTGCGAAGTGGAGGTGCTATAGTGTAAGAAATGCTTCATTATAATTATAGACTGACTACTAAAAAACTGCAAGAAATGGGAGTACTCGTCTAAGAAGCTGTATTCAATCCGTTGAAACACTGTCTTGTCGGTCAATCCGGTATTTCAAGAGTTGAATACAGCTTCTCACTTCTTCTTCCATGTTTTTTATATCACAAACTTTTGTATGATGCACTTTTTTATTAGTTAGCTCAACAATAGAATTTGGTATCGGTAATCCGCTTATTTTAGACAAGGCTTTGATGTGATCAATACTATCGCTCTTCATATTTATATTTAAACTTTCAAGAACATCTTCTGCAAATTTAAAGGGGCTGGCTGTAGAGATCACTACTTGGTGGGTAGTATCACCTGTTTCTATCATATATTGTTGTCCGGCGTGATAAGCTACGGCTGTATGAGGATCCATTATATAACCGCTTTGACTTACATTTAAAATAGCTTGTTTTGTCTCTTCCGCAGTAGTATAAACCCCATAAAAATCCGGCAAAGATATTTGAGTTTCAAAACGCCCTTTATCTGCAAGTGCATCCATCATGGTTTTAACTGTATTTGAATCTGTAGCATGGAACAGTAGCCGCTCCAAATTGCCGGAAATTAAAATATCCATGGAAGGTGACATGGTGCAGTAAAATTCTCGATTTTTATCATAAATTCCGGTCTGAAAGAAATCATATAAAATCTTATTATCGTTAGATGCACAGATCAGTTTATTTATGGGCAATCCCATTTTTTTAGCATAGTACCCTGCCAAAATATTACCAAAGTTTCCGGTTGGTACTACAAAGTTAATTTTTTCTCCTATTTGCAGATTCTTTTCTTTAACTAACTGACCATAAGCATAAAAATAGTAAACAATCTGCGGTAATAGCCTGCCTATATTAATAGAGTTAGCAGAAGAGAACATCTTGTTATCTTTAGCTAAATCTTGTGCTAAATTAGGATCAGAAAAAAGCTTTTTTACTCCTGTTTGGGCATCATCAAAATTTCCTTTAACTCCAAAAACATAGGTGTTATCTCCCTCTTGGGTTATCATTTGCCTTTTTTGCAAATTAGAAACTCCTTTTTCGGGATAAAAAACTATTATGGATATGCCCTTTACATTGCAAAAAGCTTCTAGGGCTGCCTTGCCTGTGTCGCCGCTGGTAGCAGTTAGGATAACCAATTCCTTACCTGATGCCTCGCATTTTGCTGATATGGTCATCAAATAAGGCAAAATAGACAAGGCCATATCTTTAAATGCCAAAGTAGGGCCATGAAATAATTCTAAAAAATAAATTTTACTTTTGCTTTTATCATCAAAAGGCGTGGTTAGTGGTGCTATCAAAGGATGGCTAAAACGTTCAGTGGTATAGGCTTGTTCTACACAAGTGTTAAGTTCTTCTTCTGTAAAGTTTAAATAAGGACGCAATATTTCACGGGCTAGGTTGGGGTAAGATAACGGTAAAAGCTCTTCAAAGGATATAGAAGGAATGTTTTCCGGTACATATAATCCGCCATCTAAAGCTAATCCCTTGAGGATTGCCTCTTTTGCAGTAACAGAAGCCCCGTTGCCTCGTGTGCTTATATATCTCATTTTTACCTCTTTTCGACTATCCTAAGATATGATAGATACATGAGTTTTTGCAAAATCATAGTAACACTACGAAATGGTGATTTCAAGAAATAATCAGCTTTTAAAAATTTCTCTTGACATCTATATAGCATGATAGTGTATAATCCTCTCTGTGCTAGTGACTAAATTAGTCAATGAAAAGTTTAAGGAGCTGAATACAGCTTCTAAGGAGGCAAAGACAGTTGGCGATGCAGAAACCGGAAAAAACAGTAAATCCGGCTGATATCCAAAAATTTATGTCGATGGAACTTAGTAAAAGGGATCGTATCATTAATGCGGCAATGCATGAATTTCGCTATGGATACAAAAAAGCCAGTACAGATGCTATTGTTCAAAAGGCTGAAATTTCAAAAGGGCTACTGTTTCACTACTTTGGATCTAAAGAACAACTATATGCTTTTTTGGTTAATTATGCTATAGAAATGGTGAATTCTGAAATCTTAGAGATGATAGATACGGAACAGCGTGATCTGCTTGAAAGCATATGGCAAATGGCTTTGCTTCAGCGGGATATTTCAAATCGCCATCCATCCATTTATGTTTTTTTAAACGGCGTATATGCTCACAGGGCAGATATACCAAATAACGAAATAGCTGAGATGATTATGCAAAAACAAGAAGATGCTTTAGATGAATATTACTATCGATGCGATACCGGCCTACTTGTAGATAATATAGATTCCAAAAAGATCATTAGACTAATGTTATGGGCTATAGCCGGATTTCTTGAAGAAGAGGAAGTAAAAAATCAGGATTATGAAGATTTCTTAAAAGATTTGAGGAGTTATTTGGATATTTTTCGGCTAAGATTTTATAAAAAACAAGATAAAAATATAAAATTATGAAAGGCGCAGTATGTCTAAAATTTTCGAATATATGAAACCTTACACGTTTATGATGTTGTGTACTGTTGCACTTCTTGCTGTAGAAGTGATACTAGCATTGATATTGCCGGGCTATATGGCTGATATCGTAAACGACGGAGTATTAACCGGGCATATACAAATTATTTGGCGCAATGGCGGAATAATGCTTTTAATAACGTTGCTTAGCATGGTTGCCGCCTTGATTACAGGTTATTTTACTGCAAGAATATCTACCGGTGTGGCTAATGATTTAAGAGCAGATGTGTTCCAAAAAGTACTTAGTTTTTCAAATGCCGAAATCAATCGGTTTTCTACATCGTCACTTATCACCCGTACTACAAACGATATTATGCAGATACAAACCACTTTGATGATGGCTATTAGGCTATTCATCTATGCCCCGCTGCTTGGGATTGGCGGTATTATTAGATCCATTGACAGAAGCACGACGTTGACCTGGCTAATTAGTGTTGCCACTTTCACTATGGTAGGTACTATGTTTATTTTGTTTTTTGTAGCACTGCCTAAGTTTAAAATAGTGCAAAGCCTAATAGATAGGTTAAACTTGGTTTCTCGTGAAAATTTGAGCGGTATCTTAATTGTGCGGGCTTTTAGCACCCAGCAATTTGAAAAAGAGCGTTTTGACAAAGCTAATAAAGACTTAGCCGATACTAACCTTTTTGTAGACCAAACATTTGCATTTATCACTCCAATTATTATGTTGGTTTTGAACCTTACTACTGCCCTTATAGTTTGGGTAGGGGCACGAGAAGCGTCCGCATTTCGGATTGATATAGGGGACATTTTCGCATTTTTGCAATATGGGATGCTGATAATTTTTGCTTTTTTGATGGTTGCTATCATGCTTGTAATGCTACCGCGTGCTGTAGTATCTGCCAATCGTATAAAGGAAGTTCTTGAAACGGAAGGCAGTATACAATATAAAAAGGATCCGCTGCCTCTTCCTAAAGATTTTAAAGGTGTCGTTGAATTCAAAAATGTAAGCTTCCGCTATCCTGATGCCATGGAAGGTGATGATAATGTACTGACTGATATCAGCTTTACCGCCCGCCCCGGCGAAACCACTGCCATAATAGGTGCAACAGGTGCAGGAAAAACTACCCTCTTTAAGCTGATGTTACGTTTCTTTGATGTAACCGGCGGCGGTATTCACGTAGATGGTTTAGATATTCGTGATGTTCATAAAGAAGATCTTCACGATAAAATAGGTTATGTTCCACAAAAAGCTTTATTGTTTTCCGGCACAATCCGTTCCAACTTGCTTTATGCAGATAAATATGCTTCAGAAGAAAAAATAATGGATGCTGCGGAAACTTCTCAATCAACAGCGTTTATTGAAGGAAAAGAGGAAGGCTACGAATCTAACGTGGCACAAGGTGGTTCAAATTTTTCCGGTGGGCAGCGTCAGCGGCTTTCCATTGCCAGAGCATTAGTGAAGAATGCGCAAATTTATTTATTTGATGATAGCTTTTCGGCTCTGGATTTAAAAACGGACTCGCTTCTTCGTGCCGCACTTAAAAAGAAAATGGGCAAAAGCACTATAGTTGTTATTGCCCAAAGAATTTCTTCGATTATGGATGCAAACCAAATTGTGGTATTGGATCATGGTAAAATTGTTGGCTGTGGCACACATACAGAATTAATGGAAACATGTAAAATATATAGAGAAATTGCGGCTTCTCAGTTAAGTGAAGAGGAGGTGGGTTAATGGATTTTGAAGGGGGCGAGAGCCTTTCAGCAAAGGCACGAGATCCTAAACAAACGATACAAAAACTTATAATTCTGTTATCTCCTCATAAAGCGGCTCTTATTCTCGTATTCTTTTTAGCTATATTTTCCACGGTATTTTCTGTTATAGGGCCTAGGCTTTTAGGGCGGGTAACAACTGCCCTTGTGGATGGAATGCTGGCATTTTGGTTTGGCACCGGACTTTTAACAAATTTCGGATACATGGGGATGATTACAGGTTGGCTAATTGCACTGTATATCATCTCAGCTCTTTGTTCTTTAGGGCAAGAAGTTATTATGGCAAGATTAGCCGTAAAAGTGACATATAAGCTTAGGACTCAAATATCAGAAAAAATGCACAGGCTACCAATCAACTATTACGACACCCGTTCACATGGCGAGATATTATCACGTATCACAAATGATGTAGATACTATGAGCCGAACTTTGAATACAAATTTGACCCAATTGGTAACATCAACAACTACTATCATTGGTGTAATAGTTATGATGCTATCAATAAGTCCGCTTATGACTGCCGCTTCCCTTGTTGTAATTCCTATTTCTATGTGGATTATGATGGTTGTTTTAAAAAAGTCTTATGTATATTTTGGTGCGCAACAAGAAGCATTGGGTATCGTAAGTGGTATAGTGGAAGAAACTTTTAGCGGGCATGATATTGTTAGAGCTTATAACGGTGAAACGGTTGCAGAAGAGAAATTTGACCAGGCTAATAAATCGCTTCGTTCTTCAGCATGGAAAGCACAATTCATGACAAGTATCGTAGAACCGATTTTTGGATTTGTTGGAAATTTAGGATATGTATTGGTCTGCGTTTTAGGTGGTTATCTGGTAGTGCAAAGGGTAGTTACGATAGGCGATGTTCAAGCCTTTATCCAGTATATACAAACCTTTACGCAACCATTGGCAGAACTTGGTGCAGCCGGTAATCAGATGCAAGGTACTATTGCAGCCGCAGAGCGTGTATTTGAATTTTTAGAGGAAGAGGAAGAAGTTCCTGATACAGAAGAATCCCTCCACAAAGAAAGATATGAAGGGCGGGTTAGTTTTCAAAATGTCCGCTTTGGCTATAATCCTGAAAAAATTATATTGAACGACTTTTCCGCAGAAATCAATCCAGGGCAAACTGTGGCAATTGTAGGGCCAACGGGAGCAGGAAAAACTACTGTTGTAAAATTGCTTATGCGGTTTTATGAAATTAACGGAGGCAAAATACTTGTTGACGGAATTGATGTAACAGACCTTTCAAGAAAAGAATTGCGTGATGTATTTGGCATGGTGCTGCAAGATACATGGATTTACAATGCTACAATCATGGAAAATATCCGCTACGGTTCTCCCAATGCTACTGATGATGAAGTTATTGCTGCTTGCAAAGCCGCACATTGTCATAACTTCATACGTACGCTTCCCGGTGGTTATAATATGGTCTTAAATGAAGAGGCGTCAAATGTTTCCCAGGGGCAAAAGCAGCTTTTTACCATTGCAAGAGTAATTTTAAAGAATCCTGCGATATTGATTTTAGACGAAGCAACAAGCTCTATCGACACACGGACGGAAATTTTAATACAACAAACAATGCAAGAAATCATGCAAGGGCGCACAAGCTTTGTAATTGCTCACAGGCTATCTACCATTAGAAATGCAGATATAATTTTGGTAATGAAGGATGGAGATATCATAGAAACCGGCAGCCATGATCAATTGCTTGAAACAGGAGGATTTTACGCTGACTTGTATAACTCTCAATTTGAACAAGGTGGCGTTATAGATGATGAAGAAAGTGCTTAATGTAGGAAAGAGAGGCAAATAAATATGGAACAAGAAAAATCTACTGAGCAAGTAAAAAAGAAAGGTAAAGGCACTCTTATAGTAGTTTTGGTACTTACACTGTTGCTTGCAGGTGGAGCAGGTGCTGGCTTTTACTTTATTTGGCAAAGCGCAGGCTATCTTACAACTGATAATGCAAGGGTGACAACCAACCTGGTTGCAATTACATCCAATATTCCCGGCTCTTTAGAACGATTTACAGTTTACGAAGGTCGCTATGTAGAAGAAAACGAAATTATTGGCTGGGTGGAAAATGGCGAAGCCTTGCGATCACCTTTTGATGGCTTAGTAGTACAGACAAATGCTGTGCAAGATCAATTTGTTTCACCAATGGAACCCTTGGCAGTAATAGCTGATATTAATGACTTGCACATTCAAGCTAATATTGAAGAAACTGACATTGTAAATATACAGGTGGGTCAGACTGTTATTGTCACCATAGATGTATTTGGTAATCGGCAATTTACAGGCTATGTTTCCGAAATTGGGCGTGTCACAAGTGCAGAACTTGCCGGAACTGCAATGTTTTTTAATACAGGAGGCACTTTTACAAGAGTAACCCATTTAATACCAATCAAGGTTAACATATTGGATGATGATATTAACTTAGAAAACTTTATAGGTGTAAATGCCGGGATACGAATTCCATTGAGGGATTAGTAATCTCAAGGTGGTGTTAGTACGCTACGGATACGGCTTCTAACAATGATATTAAGCGAAAGGGATTTATTTATGATGAAATATAAAATATTCAAGTGCTTAGCCACTTCATTACAGCTAATCTTTGTAATTGGCTTGGTTGGGTTAAGCGGTTGTGGTTCAGATACAACTCCCGACAATGATTTGCAGCCCGCAATTGTACAATCAGAGTTTAACCCTGCCGGTGCTGCACTTTTAAACACTATAACTGTAAGGGGCACAGTCGAGAGTATCGAAAGCCGAAATGTATACAGCACTTTATCATTTAGAATAGATAGGGTTTATGCAGAAGAAGGAGATCAGGTTACAGAAGGGCAAGTACTGGCTGCTCTGGATACCAATGATTTACAACTAAGCATAGCCCAGCAAAGAGCCTCTCTTGAATCAGCACGGCAAAGCTCTCAAAATGCAGTGCAAGAAACCCAAAGAATGCTTAATGAGGCAACAGCTAACCTTGCTAACAATACAAATATGCACATATTAAGTGCTGAATCCTCATTAAACGCAGCAGCAATAAATTTGGAGTCGGCACAAATGAATTATGACAACGCCTTACGAGATTATGATGAAGGAACTAATCCGCAGGTATTAAGCACACAAAGCTTTTTTAACACTGCAAGAATAGAATTTGAAAGGATAGAAGCTAACCACAGAAATTTAACTGCATTATATGCAGGAGGTGTAGTATCCTCTGACGAAATGCGGCAATCTGAAAACATTCTTACTCATGCACGCAACCAATATAATGATGCACGTATAAACTACAATAACGCCGTAGAGTTTCAGCAACGTTCACTGGAACAATTAAGAATGGCTCTTCAGTCGGCAACTACGTCCCACCGAAATGCCCAAGAATTACTTAATGCTTCACGTATTGCCGCCCGGCAAGATATCGAAAGACTTCGTGGCAGTGTAACCAATGCCCAAATTTCTGCTAACCTGGAGCCTATGGAAATATCCCTTCAATTAATGGAACGGCAATTGGAAGATTCTATAATTACAGCACCGGTAAGTGGCACAATAACAAATGTTATTGCAAGAGAAGGGGCTTTTGGTTCAGGACTTTTATTCATTATTGAAGATACAGACAATTTACAGATTGTTACTAGGTTTAGGGAATACGATATCAGCAGGATAGAAGAAGGAATGGAAGTTATTATTACATCTGACGGGACAGGTAATGCCGAATATACGGGAGTAATCAGCAGAATAAACCCTGCCGCTACATCTCTTTCACCTGTTGTAGAATTTGAGGCAGAAATACGTGTCACATCAGCAAATACAGGCTTGCGTATTGGCATGAATACAAGAATTGACATCAGCCTGGAATAGATAAAAGTGCCCAACCGGTCTCATTTTGTTACCGGTTGGGCACTTTTGTTTTGCCGTCCAATGACTTGTATGAAAAATATATTTTACCTATAGTTAATTTATGAACCACTATAGCATATCCATTGAAATTTTATATGCATTGATTTAATATACTTATGTAGCATATATTACTTGCATAGCCTTGGGCTATGACATTATGGGAGAAATAAGTATGTTAAAAAAAATCAATGTTACTGTATGGAACGAAGCAGCAGGTAATCAAGCCGCATATCCTGAAGGAATACACACTGTAATTGCAAATTTCCTAAAGGGAAATGAGGCTATAGGGATTTTACGTACTGCCACTTTAAATCAACCATACCATGGTTTAACCCCTGAAGTACTGGAAGATACTGATGTGCTTATCTGGTGGGGTCATAGTTTCCATGATAAAGTTGAAGATGAAATAGTAGAACAAGTACGTCGGCGAATATTAAAAGGTATGGGTTTAATAGTATTACACTCCGGTCATGCATCTAAGATATTTAAAACCATGCTTGGCACAGATACTTTGCAACTTCGTTGGCGTGAAGCAGATGAGCTTGAAAGGGTATGGGTTATTGAACACAATCACCCCATCACTGTTGGATTAGGGGAATATATAGAGATACCAAAATCAGAAACTTATGGAGAATTTTTCAATATACCGGTGCCGGACGAACTTATTTTTATTAGTTGGTTTGAAGGCGGCGAGGTTCTACGTAGCGGATGTACTTTTAAAAGAGGAAATGGGAAGATATTCTACTTTGCTCCCGGCCACGAAACACATCGTATCTATGATATGCCCCCTATCCAACAGGTAATCAAAAATGCTGTTAAATGGGCCGCCCCTACCGAATATTCTCATGTATCCTCAGGTCATCATCCTGAATCACCGGAATCTATTTATAAGAAAAATTGCGTATAATTATCAAATAAATCTGCCATACTGGAGACAAGAATAGTTTTGAGGTGATTTTATGGCAGGGTCTTATGAAAATGATTTACTAAAATATGAAATAGCAGAGGAATTAGGGTTGCTAGATAAGGTAAAAGAAAGTGGATGGAAAAGCCTTACCGCTAAAGAAAGTGGAAAAATTGGTGGTCTTATAACAAAACGTAAAAAAGAAAAGGAAAGTGACTAAATTATGGATATGTACCGGCACTTTTCTCGTGTGTACGATATTTTTATGGACGCTGTACCCTATAGACAATGGGCCGGTTACATAGATGAAATGCTGCAAAATCATAATGTGCCTTCAAATAGTCTGCTGTTAGATTTAGGTTGTGGTACAGGTACCGTAACCTTTATGATGGCTCAAAAAGGATATGAGCTAATCGGAGTAGATGCTTCAGCAGACATGTTAAGTGAAGCATCTGCCAAGATGCATAAAAAAGGTTATAATATACTATTCCTTAACCAAGACATACTGGAGTTAGATTTATATGGCACTGTAGATGCTGCATATTCAATCTGCGATACACTTAACTACATATTGACAGAAGAAGAATTTGAAAAAGCATTAAAAAATGTGGCTCTATATCTTAATCCGGGCGGTATTTTCATTTTTGATCTAAAAACAGATAACAAATACAGAAAATTAGGTTCTAACACATATCACGACATAGCCGGAAAATATAACAATGCTTCTTATGTATGGAAAAATCACTACAACCCTTCCACCGGTATTAACGAATACAAAGTTCAATTTTTCTTAAAAGGAGAAGAAAATTTTTTAGAAGTACATCGACAAAGGGCATATAGCACTGAAAGCGTTACTCTAATGGCACAAAAAACCGGATTACAAGTGTTATCTATATTTGATAACTATACTTGCAATCCGGCACCAGAGGATAGTGAGCGGGTTACTTACCTTTGTCGTTTAAACTGAAAGAGCTGTTCAGGACAAAATAAAGGCTATTCGCGACAAAAATATTATAAACAATATTGATTGTGGTACAATGTTTCTCATAGGGCATATAGAAGTATATTATGGTAAGGACTAGTTACCATAGGTCACAACGTTACTATATACCCATCAAAAAATTCTGTGTTCTTCTTATGCCCTTATATTGTGAAAAAACTTTAACTGAAAGTGGAGCGCATCAAAAAGTAAATCCATTTCATCTTCATCATATTGAAACATAGAGAGGCTTTTGCCAAGTTCAACCAATTTAGACATCTCTTGTTCATTAAGGATGCGTTCCAAAAATTTTACTGTATTATCAGATTGTTTGGTGGGTGATACACTTTCACTCCCCAGTACAAGATAGTCAAGTGGTACACGAAAAATTTTACTTAATGAAGTCAAACGTTCTATAGTTGCACCACGTTCGCCACGTTCTACCAACCCAAGAAATCCCGGTGTAATTTCCAGCATCTCGGCCAAACGGTCTATCGACAAATTATATGAGACTCGCAACTCTCGTATACGTCGTCCAATTTCTTTGTTCATTGACCACCCTTTACGAACTTGCTCTTCATTTGCCATCACTGTAGCGTCTTCGCTTTCTTCTATGATGACTTCAACATGCATGTCAGCATTATCAACCATAAGATCCATGCCATTACCTCCTAAGTAATTAATAAATTTTGATAGTACAAAAAATTAAAGTAAAATAAAAAAATTGAAAATCATTTAAATTTCACTTTTTTATTAACATTAAGTAAAGCTGATATTTAAATGATTAGCATCGTGTACAGTTGGTTATCGCAAATCCGTTATCTTATTGTATGAGTTGTTTACATTATACACACCTTTTTCATACTGTCAAGTTTATCTATATTAACTGATTGATACAGATTGGAAATTTTTGAATAAATATGAATTTTTGTAAAAATACGGACAGAATTTTTGTGTAACTAATAGAAATGGAATATAAATAGCCCCGGAAATCTGCTTTGCAAAAATCAAAAGCAAATTTCCGGGGCTGTTTTATTACTTCAATTGTCTATAGCAATTCCGATTGACATTAACACGTTTACGTGTTGATGCAAGCGGAAATTGCGCCCCCTTCACCAACACGAAGCACGTTAGCGCGAAGTGGAGGTGCTTATCGTTGAATATAAACTGCCATGTTAGCTGCATCCCAGGTGACATTTGCTCTCCATAGCTGAGCCACATAAGTAATAGGTACAAAGGTGCGGTCATTAATTATTATTGGGATACCCATGCCATCAGGTAATGACGTATCTGCTTGCATTGTATATACCTGTGTGCCGTAAGTTATAGTTATAACCCTTGTTGTACTGTCCCAATCAACTTGTGCCCCCAGAGCTTCAGCTATCATCCGCTTTGGTACCATAGCGCGGTTGTAAACAGGATCAATGAAAGGTGCCGGTTCTCCTTGAATTGCCGTGCCATTAACAGTATATACAAGTTCTCCTATAGTTAAGCGGATTGTTGTTTGATATCCTGCCGGTTGATCCGACAAGAAAAACGGCACAACTGATGGGGGTGGCTCCGGCCATTGAATCGCTCCTATTTGTAATACAAAATCATTGGTGGTGAATATGGCGTTGCCATTTTCGTCATAGATAACAATGTACATAATATAAGTACCTTCAAAAACCGCTTCAGGGATTGTCAATGTTAATACAAATTCACCATCCACTATAATTTTAGAGAGTACTAAGTTTACTACAAATTCGTAATCTACTGTATCGACATAATATGGTACTTCAATACCTGCCGGCAGACCATATACAACAATGGTATGCTGACCGTTAGGCACATCCACTCCGGTAACAGAGATGCGAAGAACATCGGGAAGTTGTTCCAAAGTTTGATTATCTACATTGATAGAAGTCACGTGATCTGTTGGAGTGGTAGCGGGTTGTTGTACTGTGGTTACGCTATCGGTACCATTGTCAAAGCCATCAAATCTTGCAATAAGGTTATTACCTGATGAACCCATGGTAAAGGTAAAGATTTCGTTAGTGCTTAATTGCACATTGCCTTCATACCAACCATAAAAGGCATATCCGGCATTAGGTGTTGCAGTTACAGTAACTCTTGTGCCATGTATATTGATGCCTCTATAACCATGTGGAGACCATGGAGAAGTTACTTCTGCATTGCCCTCTCCTTCTATAGTGATTTCAACCCAAGCGGAGTATTGGCTGGGATTATTGGATCTCCACTCAAGAGTACCAATCATTGCATCACGAAGCAAACGCAAGCCAAATTCTTCCCAAAGGCTAGAATCGGTTGGTACATCAGGCCAAGGAACAGTCATTCCATTTCCTAACAATGCAACAGGCTGAGAAATAAATGTCATACCAAGAGCATCACCGTGACTGTTGCCGGGGAATGGGAATCTGTCGCCTCCCATAGCACCGCCGCCCCAAATAAAGTTGCTTCCTATTATCCTATAAACTGTTGCATCGTCACTAATTCTGTTGCCGGAGTTAGAGAAATACCATGCATGTCTAGGTCTTGGATCTCCTCCATTTGGAGGAATAAAATCTGCAATGCGATCCCCTCTGAATGCACCGGAAACAACAGCAGACTGCCCGCCATTAAGTCCAAAGTTAGGAGGACTTAAATCTGTATTGTCACTAGCTTCCATATCAAGTAGTGTTATCAAATCTCTACCCTGCATTTCAAATAACAATATAGCATTATTAAAAGGCATGGTAGCTATCATATCAAGCATTGTAACCGGGGTATTAGGTTCCCATTCCCAGGGTCCCATATTGCGCCAGCCACCATAGTTAGAGACAAATACCCAGTCATTATTTAGATTGATTCCCCAAGTATTGTCATTAAAATTATTGGCAACATAATCTTCAACAAGTTTTGTTACCCACATATTTCTATGCTCTCTTTGCTCAACATTATCTGTTGTACCCGGTTCTACACCATAGATTCCGCGTGTTCCAAAAACTTGATTTAAGTACGGGCCTGCTTGAACTTCAAACTGAGCCATTCTTGCCGACACTTCATTGTATACGGCTTGCACATTAGCAGGTTGTTCCGTAATATCGAAATTAGCAGGTAACATTGCGTTAGCAGGGCTAAGTACATTTGTGATATTAACTAAATCGCCGTTTTCATCAAAATGGAAGGAAAGCCTTCCTATGCTGCGGCCATGCCAGCCGGCTTCAGCAATTATTGTGTCATTTACAGCTTCTTCGCCATAAAAATTATTACGTTGATGTGAATGCCCGGCAATGATAGCATCTAACCCATTTACAAGTTCTGCTAAATCACGAGCTTCTGCACCATGTCCGCCGCCTGTACCCATATGGGTAAGTGCTACAACGGCGGATGCGCTGTAATAATCTCTCAAATGAGCTATTAATTCTTCAATTGCAACAATGTTTGCAGGGTTAGTGTTACCTGCTGCATTTCTTAATGTAGGGGTTCTAAGTTCAAAGGGAGCCATTATAGCTGAAGATATCAAGTGAGGCATACCATTGGTCATTAGGCCAATCATGGCAATTATACCTTCGCCGCAATCACTCTCAATGATTGTATAGGGCTGTACCCAAGCAGGACGGTTATTTGTTCCCGCATAGAAGATATCTGCTGCCAAGAAAGTAATGTTTTCACCAAAATGTTGTGCTTGATCTACAGAACCAAAACTAAATTCGTGATTTCCAAGCGCAGAATAATTTACGCCAAGGTAATCGTATAGCCAAACCATAGGCGCACCCAAAAGGTGATTAGAAATTGGATGTCCATGATAGTTATCACCGGCGGCTACCATAACAACATTGTTAGGGTTTGAATTTTGACTTCTCCAAAGCTCAGAAAAAGCAGCAAACCTAGCCGCTCCGGGATCAGAAGCACTAATGAAGCTATCAATTATTCCATGAAAATCTGCATGGTGCAGAATATCAATGCGAAAAGCTGATTCATGGCTTGTGGAGTAATCGGATTCAGCCTCCGGTTCTTCAGCACCGGCTGTAACTCCACCAATTGGAGTTACAGCCAGTGCAAGAGCCATAAAAAGAGCCGGTGACTTTTTCCATAAACTTGTCTTAATCACTTTCATACCACCTCATTATTTAATATTCCAGCAAAATTTTAATATGTTCACATAATTACCAATTTTCCGGAAATTAATTATAGCATGGTGTCAATAAAAAAACCAAATCTGTTAAAGCCAAACCTTGCCTCCGGCTCTGAATCCGGTTTCGATTAAATTTTCAACCACAAAGCAGGACGTATTCCTACACTGAAAGCATCTGAGCGATTAACAAAATCGCCACTTACAGCAACTCGACCGTCAGTTGTAACACTAGCAACAAAATGAGGTAGGTTTCCGGGAGTACGTAGCCACCAGCGGGAAGGTGAAGCTACGGTATCTAGTGCTTTACGAGTATTGTTAAAATTATCATCAATAAAGTAATTGGTATTTGGGTTTCCACCCCTTAGCTGCCTGCTATCGCCAAAATATTTTGTAACTTCATCAACACATAATAGGAATATTTTGTCAATTGTGTCATCGCCACCACTAGTACCAAACCAAGGATTGTTGTAATTATATATTCGAGTTTCAACAATCCTTGATTTTTCTGCATTGTCAAAAGTATCGTAAAAATCTTCGTTTAAATATTGGCGTATTGTACAGTTTGACCAGGTAACGGATTCACACCGATCATGATATTTTCGCAATTCTATAACCTTATCACTTATTATTAGAGCTGTATTATCATGTATATCCAGAACACGCCAATCGTAGCGGCCAAATTTTATTAAACTACCCACAACTGAATATATATCATCGTGATCAGTTTCATGCGCATGAAGTGCTTGGGCTTGCTCAGGGGCAGGACGCCACAATGGAAAAAGATCCACTCCTTCTGTTAAAAAGATTGGTTCTCCAATAGGTTGATACCCGGTGCGTCCATAAACCCCGCCTGCTGAATAGCGAGTGCTGGCTTCCAAATAAGTAGGTATACCAAGTTTATCAAGTTTGTTATGGTGATATTTTAGCAAAGCACTTCCTACACCTAGTCCATGAGCAACAGGAAGGACTCCAAACCCCAGCAATTGATGATAGGGGGCAGACGGCGGTTCATTTGCATGTGATTTTTCACCAAATATACGAAAGCGAGAAGCGTATTCTCCTACGGCATGTTCTACTTTTTCATCAATGCTACTATCTTTTGCGTCATGCGGGAGCCAAATTGAAACCCCTACTATGCTTTTATCCGGTGTTTCTGCTACATGGGTGATATCTAGCCCCAGATTCATATACAACCGATAGTAATTAGCTACTGTTTTGTGCCGATCTGAAGGCGTTTCTATGGCCCAAACAAAAAATGGATCTTCATAGAAACTGGTTCCAAGAATGTCAGCAGCTTTGTCAATATCTTCTTTTTCTGCTGATCTAATAGTAATTTCTCTATCGTTAATTAACATAATCTCCACTCGTTTTCTTTAAAAACATTCATCGGATTTTAACTATATTTGCGTTTTACCTTAAACTTTGATACCAAAGCATTTAATTGTGCCGATTGTGCAGAAAGCTCTTGGCTTGTTGAGGCGTTTGTTTGAAGCAAATTATTATTTTTTGTAGTATCAGCATAGATAATTTCCATGTCATCGTTAATTTTGGCTATGTCTTTTGCTTGTTCATGTGAAGATAGTGAGATAGTAGTAATGACATCCACAACTTTGGTTGCTATAATTCCAATGTTTTGCAATGCCTCAGAAGTTTGGATAGAGGTTTCAACTCCGGAGTTGATTTTGTTGATTGATTCACTCAACAGCTCGGCAGTTTCTTTAGTGGCATTGGAGCTACGGATAGCCAAATTTCTAACCTCATCAGCTACTACTGAAAAACCCTTGCCATGTTCTCCGGCTCTTGCTGCTTCTACAGAGGCATTGAGGGCAAGTAAATTAGTTTGGAAAGAAATGTCTTTAATAACGTTAACGATACCAATAATTTGGTTTGAAGATTGCTTAATAGCATCCATAGCTGTAGACATATCTTGCATATACATATTACCTGTGTGGGCAGCCGCTTGTACTTCTTTTGAGAGGGTGTCAGCTTTTTCAGCTTCTTTAACATTTTCAGATGTTTTATCACTTAAACGAGCTATTGATTCGCGTATATAATTAGTAGCCTCTGTTTGCCTTTCAAAACTCATCAATAGTTCATTAGTGGAGTAAGCAAAAGTAACTGCGCCATTTTCGACCTGGCTTGAAGCCAATTGAATTTCGGAAACCAAAGACCCTACAGAGTCTATTAATCCATCTACAGAATGCTTAATAGTATCAAAATCACCTATATACGTTTGCTTAATTGTTACTTCAAAGTTATTTTTAGAAAATTCCTGCAAAAGCTGAGAAATTTCATCAACATAGCTCTTAATAAATTTGATGGCATGTTTTAGTGTGTCGCTAATCTGGTTATAAGAAATAGCAACAGAAGCGGTGCTTTCATCATGAGGTTCAGGTTCATATAAAAACTGTAATAAACCCTTGCTCAATCCCTCTCGAAGTTTTTGTGCAATACTGTCAGACTCAATCTTTTGGTAAGCTGTTATTTTTTTTGTCATCACTATATCGCTGTTATCAAAATTAACAACCATAGCAGCAATTACTTGGCTTTTTGAATTGTATACAGGGTTTATCATATATTTTTCAATAAGCTCTTCTCCATTGGGCGATATAATAGATGTTTGTGTTTCGCGGCTTATACCGGTTGTAATTACATTTTTGAGAAGTTTAACTATTTCTGATGTGTTATCGGATGGCGAAATGTCATATAGTGTTTTTCCCAAAGCAAGTTCTTTTTTATAAGCCAAATCTTCAGTAAGTTTATTGACATAAATAAAACGTGCTTGGCTATCGTAAACCGAAAAAACACAAGGGATGTTGTATATAAATCCAAATATGGTATCTATAATACGGTTAATTTCGGTTATGGTAGCTTTGTTAATTTCGTCAACTTTAGTTGTGTCTCCACGGGCATACCAGTTGTTTGATAAAATCTCCTTTTCTACGCGGCTAATTTCATTGGCTAAAGCATTAATACTGTTTTGAGAGTTTTCTATGTAATAAGCTGTGGCCATTGATATGTCGTAAGACAGAATTTTACTTATTAGCCAATGAATAATGATACTAGCAACAATACCAACAATAATGCTAACGATAGTACTAATTAAAGGTGCTGAAATGATTGTAACAATAGTAGTAATGGTAATAGCCCCGGTGATAATTAAAATAATTGGGGTAAATCGTTTCAATTGCAGAGTGTGGCTTATAGGTGATTCCATGGATTTTGCCTCCTTGATAGATAATATTAGTTAGTCACCATGATATGTTCATCACATTATTGGGTGTTTGTCCGGAAGGCAAAATAGGCCGTCCTCTACAACGTATACCTAAGGCTAAAAATATATACCGGCTAATTTATTTCCGCTTTTTGATATAAACGTAAAGAAAGACCATATAAGAGTTTGTTTAAAGTATTTGGTATCTTTTAAAGTTCCTCGTGTGTATGGGTATTATCACACAATTAGTCGTAATTGTCAATTATTTGTTTATATATGTAATTTTAGTATTAAAAACCATATGCTGATAGTGATATAATTTTATTATTTCTTATGTCTATCATGGTAAGCAACTTGCGACCGGTAACAAATTGGAACTGTTTGAATGACAATTTAGAATAAAATTTTTACAGCATTTTTATAGCATTTTTACAAATTTTGAGCTATACTCTTGGAAACGTTGATAATTAGGCAAATATAATTATTTCCAGGAGGAATTATTATGTCTGAAAACTTAAATCCTTTTATTATGGCACAGGCACAAGTTAAGGCTGCTTGCAATAAACTAAATTTACCTGATTCAGTTTACGAACTGTTAAAGACGCCTCAACGTGTGCTGGAAGTATCCATTCCTGTAAAAATGGATGATGGTACAGTAAAAACTTTTATTGGATATCGTTCCCAGCACAATGATGCTGTAGGCCCTTACAAAGGCGGTATTCGTTTTCATCCTGATGTCACCAGGGATGATGTTATGGCGTTGTCTGTTTGGATGACATTTAAATGCTCTGTAACAGGGCTTCCATATGGAGGCGGCAAGGGCGGGGTTAATGTTGATCCTTCCAAGCTTTCACAACGTGAGCTTGAGCAACTTGCTCGTGGTTATATACGGGGCATTCATAAATTAATCGGGGAAAAAGTAGATATTCCTGCCCCTGATGTAAACACCAATGGGCAAATTATGGCTTGGATGGTAGATGAGTACAATCTTTTAACAGGAAAAAGCTCGATAGGTGTGGTAACAGGCAAACCCGTTGAATTTGGCGGATCAAAAGGTAGAGAAGCGGCAACGGGCTTAGGCGTTACTTTTACCATTAGGGAAGCATTTAAAAAATTGAATATAGACATAAAAGGATCTTCAATTGCAATTCAAGGTTTTGGTAATGTGGGTCAATTTGCTGCTCAAACTTGCTCAGAACTTGGTGCAAAAGTTATAGCTATATGTGAAATTGATTGTACATTGTATAACCCGGATGGCTTTGATATTTCAGCAATGATGGCTTTTCGTAAAGAAAAGGGCAGCATTAAAGATTTTCCCGGGGCAAAAGATATTAGCGTAGCGGATTTTTGGGCTTTGGAAGTAGATGCACTTATCCCGGCGGCACTTTCAAATGTTATTGATGCTAAGTTGGCAGAAACTGTACGTGCTAAATTTATTGCAGAAGCCGCTAATGGCCCTGTCACCTTAGAAGCTGACAAGGTTTTGGAAAGTAAAAAGATATTGGTAGTGCCGGATATCTTGGCAAATGCAGGCGGTGTTACTGTATCTTATTTTGAATGGGTACAAAACTTATATGGCTATTATTGGGATGTTGACGAGGTACATCAAAAAATGGAAAAAGCCATGGTCAATGCCTTTGATGCTGTTTATGCTGTTAAAGAAGAATATGGCGTGTCTCTTCGTACAGCGGCATACATGTATTCAATAAAGCGAATTGCATCTGTAATGAAACTTCGTGGATGGTATTGACAATAGCTCATCGTAGCGTTATAATCCCTGCACTGTAAATTTTCTTGTGAACTGGTACAAAGATTGGTTTAATCAAATTTGACCTCTTTGTATCTTTTTTATTATTTTTTAGGGGTGACTAACAATGTCTGAAAAAAAGACAATGCTTACTTATGAAGGTTTAAAGAAGCTGGAAGCAGAACTAGAAGAATTAAAAGTAGTGCGCCGCCGCGAAGTAGCGCAAATGATCAAAGAGGCTCGCAGCCAAGGTGATCTGTCAGAAAATGCTGAGTACGATGCTGCAAAGGAAGAGCAAGCCGCTGTAGAAGCTCGTATAGTTATACTTGAAAAAATGCTGCGCAATGCAGAAGTTATTGATGAAGATTCATTGGGCGGTGAAGTAGTTAGCATAGGCAGCAAAGTAACGGTCTTTGACATAGAGTATGACGAAGAGATCGAATACTTAATTGTAGGATCAACAGAAGCAGACCCGGTACAAGGTCGTATCTCTAATGAATCCCCTTTGGGATTAGCTTTAATTGGCCGCGGCTTAAACGAAACCATTTCTGTAGAGGCACCGGATGGGGAAATACAGTACCGCATTTTAAAAATTGCTTAAAGGAGCGACAAAACAGCAACTATGGACGATCATATTGATTACAGTGAACAAACGCAAATACGTCTTGAAAAATTGGAGGCACTACAAGCGTCAGGGCAAGACCCGTTCCAACAAGTTAAATATGATGTTACCCATCATAGTATAGAAATAAAAGAAAATTTTGAAACCTTGGAAGAATCAGCCACTATCATAAGCATAGCCGGACGCATAATGAGCCGCAGAGTAATGGGTAAAGCATCTTTTTGCGATATCCAAGACCGAGACGGACGCATTCAAGTATATGTGCGGCGGGATGATATTGGAGAAGAGCTGTATGAAGCTTTCAAACATTATGATATAGGCGATATTGCAGGTATAACAGGTATTGTAATTAAAACTAAAACCGGAGAAATATCTTTAAAAGCAAAAAGTGTTATATTGCTGGCAAAGAGCTTGCAAGTGTTGCCGGAGAAATTTCATGGGTTAAAAGATCAAGAGTTGCGCTATCGTAAGCGATATCTGGATTTAATTGTAAATCCGGATATAAAGGATGTATTTTTAAAACGGACAGCCATAATAAAGGCTATAAGGACTTTCTTAGATAACCGTGGATATCTGGAAGTAGATACTCCGGTATTGCAGACGATAGCCGGAGGTGCATCCGCCAGGCCATTTGTTACCAAGCATAATACATTACACCTTGATATGTACTTGCGTATTGCCTTAGAACTTCCACTCAAGCGATTGATTGTAGGCGGTCTGGAGCGCGTTTACGAGATAGGGCGGGTATTTCGCAATGAGGGTATGAGTATCCGACATAACCCGGAGTTTACAATGCTGGAATTATATGAAGCTTATACAGACTATCATGGTATGATGGATCTTACAGAGACTATGCTTAGGGAAGTATCTCAAAAAGTGCTGGGCGTCACTACTGTTCCCTATGGCGATCATACAATTGACTTGGGTAAACCTTTTGAACGGCTTACCATGGTAGAGGCGGTCAAAAAATATTCAAATGTGGATTTTAGCTCAATTAAGGCATTGGAAGAAGCTCAAGATATAGCTAAAGCTCATCACCTTAAAGTAGAAAAATGGCATGGCAAGGGGCATATATTAGAACTGTTTTTTGACGAATATGTAGAAAAGCATCTGATTCAGCCCACCTTCATAATGGATCATCCAATAGAAATTTCTCATTTAACAAAAAGCAAGCCAAACGATCCGGGCTATACAGAGCGATTTGAATTGTTTATTGTTGGCCGAGAATTTGCCAATGCATATTCTGAACTAAACGACCCAATAGATCAACGTCGCAGGTTTCAACATCAAGAGCAAATGAAAAATGCCGGTGATGAAGAAGCTACTGCAATAGATGAGGACTTTTTAATGGCACTGGAATATGGTATGCCACCTACAGGAGGAATGGGGTTAGGTATAGAGCGATTGATTATGCTATTGACCAATGCTTATTCTATAAGAGATGTAATGCTGTTTCCTACCATGAAGCCTACAGAGTAGAGAAGTTTACCTTGCATGTTAGAGTCTGTTTAAAAGCTGTGTTTAGACAGGTTCTTATAACGTGAGTTCGTATTTTGGCGGACTCGCGTTTTTTGTTGCTATTATGTATCAGTGTCCGAATAAAAAATGATATACTAAACCTGATTGCACCTTCGGCAAGCAAGCGATTAAAATTTATATTGATTTGGGATTTAGACGAATCATTGTTGAGATTCTAAGGTATTGCTACAATCATGCAGATGTAAACGAACGTGACAACAAAGATTTTAAGTTTCCGGTGGTATTTCCTATCGTATTCTTTAGCGGGAAGGACACATGGACAGTACCCTTTAATCTTCGTGAGATGTTTTCAGCTTATGAGACATTTGGGGATTATTCGTTGAATTTCGAGTACATGTTAATTAACGCCAAAGGTTATGATGGTGACACTTTGAAGGGTTTTTCGTCTAAGTTATCAGGCTTGATTCTTATGTTAGAGTATAGGTGGTCTTTATGGAGTTGTAGCGAGTCTTTATGCTGTTGAGTATACAAAAGGAGACAATGTAGGAGCTATCTTAGGAATTGTTTTTGGAATTATTACGGCTATTGTGATATTTTGGATTATAAGGAGATGAACTAAAAAATGGAATTTGTAGTGAAGTTTACTTGGTACGATGATGAAAAAATATGGCTTGCAACATCATCTTCTGACAGTTTTGCTATGACCTTAGACCATGGATCATTTGATGCTTTGCTTGAAAGAGTGAAGATTACTATGTATGACATTGCAGAAAATGACCTTGGGTATAAAGGCGAGGTAAAAATAAAATTGGAAATAGACCGAACTGTTAGTATGAATGTAGATGCTTTTGCGTAATGGCTGATTACACAAAGCAGGTGTTGGACTTATTATCTGATAACGGATGTTATTTTCTTAGACGTGGGAAAGGCTCGCATAAGATGTGGTATAGCCCGATTAACAAAAGACCATTTACTGTTGTTAATAAAATTGAAAACAGGCATACCTCAAATGGAATCCTGAAAGATGCCGGCATTAAACAAATGATTTAATTTATCCAAATGTTTAAACATCTTTCCGGATATGTCGGCGGGGCAATTCTTGAAAGAAAGTGGCAATCCTTGATTTCAGTCTACTCTCTAACCGATGTTTGCCGGTCTTGAAAACCGTTTGACGGAAACGTCACAAGGGTTCGAATCCCTTACCCTCCGATTATTAACTATGCTAAAAGGAAAACATTACATATGAATGGTTATTTTATCTTTTGATTTAATTATTAAGAAGCTAATTTTGAGCTAACAACCATAGTTGCAGTTGCTGGTGTTCTTGTCTACTGTCTGCTTATCCAAAGTAATAAGTCTGGGCCAAATCTTACAGCTTGGGCTTCACCAAAACGATTTTGACCAACATGGACACCAATTGCTTGTCCTCTGTCATTGATAACTGGACTACCACTC
>Ga0123355_10001990_pt1 | contig 28849 bp, 25 predicted proteins | sample TergutEmb28metaG_3_FD_89872 | JGI IMG/M metagenome (GOLD analysis project Ga0123355, IMG submission 89872) | Embiratermes neotenicus P1 segment gut microbial communities from Petit-Saut dam, French Guiana - Emb289 P1 | ecosystem: Host-associated > Arthropoda: Insects > Digestive system > Gut ... | reverse complement strand
GCTAAACGATGGCAAATTACACATGACGATACCTGATAGACCTAATAGTCGTTTCCAAAAATATATTGCAAAAAAATAGCGGCGACGAACTATACAAATGTCCAAATAAATATCCAGTTAAATAAAACGGAACAGCAAGTGCTTTCGCCCATCGCCAATGGACAATTTAAAAAGTGGGGGCAAATCGTCCGTTGTCAATTGACGATTTTGACCCCTAACTTTACCCCTTACAGGATAAAAGTCGATAATATTAGGCGGGACAAGAATTTCGAGAAAACGCTGAAAACCGTTGGTACACAAGGACGAAACGGCACTAAACAATACTGTTAAGCACGCTAAAAAACGGCCAAAAAGCAACTACGGACCAGAAGGTCAGGGATTCGAATTCTCTCCGGCGTGCCAAATGTATAAAATTGCCCTACAATTGAACCTCTAGTGTTCGCATGTAGAGCAATTTTATTTATAAATCGTTGTTTGCTAGACAAGTGCTTATTACAAACAATATAGCCTATAGTAATGCAGACCAATCACGATGTGAGTATAAGACACGAACGATTACAACCATATTTTGTGGTTTGTTTATTCGAAAGAAAACTGTGTAATTATTAACATATAGCCCTCGGATTTGCTTTCTAGCCAAACGTTCGTCATTTACCAACTTTATTCGCTCTGGCATCTCCTCAAGCGTAAAGATAGTATCAATTATCATCCCCTTTAGAAATTGTACGTTTATTGTATCGCAACAACGTACAAAACGCAACATGTAAATAAGATTCTACTGCTCAAATTGAAATACTTACTTACATTTCACAACGAAACTAAAATAGAGCAATCCAGGATAAGCAACTACTCAATCTCCATGCTATACTAAGATCACCGTACGGAAAAGAGGTTACGTTATGAACCACACCCAAACAATTCAAACCGTGCTTGACTACATTGATAATAATATTTCAAAAGAGATAAGCGCTGTTATGATAGCGGAGCAGGTCGGCTATTCCTCACATCATTTCAGCCGCATCTTTACTAAAACAATCGGCACGTCAGTAATGAGCTATGTAACGTGGCGTAGACTGCAGTATGCGTTATATGACTTATCTCTTGGTAAAAAAGTAATTGATGTAGCAATGGATTACGGCTTTGAAACGCATGGAGGATTTACAAAAGCGTTTGTACATTGGTTTGGATTTCCACCCTCCATTTGTAAACTGCGCCTAACAGTAAATCCACCCATGAAACCAAGTGTCAATATGCTGACAAATAAATTTTTAGGAGGAAACGCCATGCACCCCCATATCATTCAACTAACGCCTTTCGCTGCTGTTGGCTACCCAAGTCGCCATAAGTCAGAGAATATAAGAGAGGATGTCAACGCTCCTACGTTCTGGAATACTATTAACTTGGATTACGGCACAATCTTAACAAAACTGCATGACACATTCACAAAGTCGAAGCACTTTGAGATTTCTATGTGCTACGACATTAACGAAAGTACAGGTGAATTTACCTATATATTAGGTAGAGGTATTGACAATCCGGACGACTTTATAAATATTCAATCCGACATGACAAAGATTGATGTTGCCGGTGGTCTTTACGCAATATTTTCCACAACACCTGTTGCCGATTCTTTATTCCAAGATACAGTACAGAAAACGTGGAATGAAATATTTCTTAACTGGCTACCACAATCTGAGTTTGAATATGACGATACCCGTCGAGACTTTTCATATCATGACGAACGTGACCACGGCTGGTATTTCGATGGGAAGATTCAGATTGATATTTGTATCCCTATACGTCAACGTGAAGAAGAAATTCGTAAATCCCAGTTAAGAACAGGACGTTGATAGTTAGTAATAAAGCTCGTTTGTTGTAATGGAAAATGTATAGAAAAAAGACTGTCCGTGCAAATTCTATTCACCAACTCAATAGCTGACAACCACCGAAAACCCAACCGACCACACCTCAAAGTGGTTCGGGTTTGGCACTAATTGGCGTGCCATCAAAAAGCCTGTGGTTGCAATTACTACAGGCTTTTTGTGTTTTTGTTGATTTGATGGAAATTGTGGTTTGGATACTGCTTGAGGACTGTTCGTGGCTTACCAACGCAAACCGTAAATGATTATATCTTGCTGTACAGTGAAATATTTGCTAAAATGGCAGTGACTGATATATTGAACTCATATTTATGATTGTGATTTTGAGGTAGTAAAATGATTATCTATCACGGAAGTAATGTGGCTGTAGAGCGACCGAAAATTCTACAAAGTGAGCGCATGCTTGATTTCGGAATGGGGTTTTATACAACGTCCAACAAGGAGCAAGCAATCAGGTGGGCTGAAATTGTTTGTGAACGTAGAGAGCCAAAAAATCAAATACTGTCGGTCTATGAATTTGATTTAGAAGTTGCAGAACGCGAGCTGACTATTATTCGCTTTAATGAACCGTCCGGCGAATGGCTTGACTTTGTCTGTAGTAATCGTAGTGGTCGCGAACACGAAACACCATACGACATAGTAATTGGACCGGTTGCGAATGATAAGGTTTATGCTGTTGTCCAATACTATGAAAACGGTGTATATGATAAAGAAGATGCTATTAAGCGGCTCAAGGTGGATGCTCTATATGACCAAATCTTGTTTCACACCGAAGAGTCGCTTACTTTTTGCCGCTATATTGAATCAGTAGAATTGGGAGGCAAAGCGTAATGGATCGTAATCAATTTGAGCTTGTATTACAAACTATATCAACCGGACTGGTAGCGAAAATAATTGAAGATGCTAATCTTGATGAAAATACGGCGATTGAAAAACTATACACATCAAAGCTATACTCGGCACTTGAAAAAGAAGAAACCAAGGTGTGGCATCACAGTGTTATGAAATTATACGAGATATGGGACAAGGAAATGAGAACAGGGAAACTTGTGCTTCCTGGATTTTAAGTGAGGTACTAAATTATGAGTAACACAGCACATTTTAAGGTTTTTTGCATTGAAAGATACAAAAGTCAACACAGCATGAAAGGTGATGAAGTGATTAACCTTTTTATGCAATACGGTGTTTTTGACTACCTCACGAGCTTTTATGATGTACTACACTCTTTCGGTGAAAAATACATTATTGCCGACATTGACGAGTTCATTTCATCCCGTCGAACAATATAGTGTAAAATAATTGGACGTCAATTGATGCACGCACTAACAATCATCCTTTTTCATGATGGTTTTGTGCCCGAAAAGTCAGAAAGGAATGATTGATTATTAGTATGAAAAGATATTTTGAAGGAAAAAGGGTATTGAGCCGTATAACAGCAAGGCTACTTCCTACCCGCCACCGAAGAGATGTATGATTTCCACATTATCACCTGCATGAACCTCAGTGGTCTGCCAGACATCTTCTTCAACGAGATTACCGTTTACTTTAACAATAAGTGATGGAAAGTCATAATTGTTCTCAGCCATCAAGGAAGCAATAGTCGCCCCATCCTTAAAAGGATAAGGGCGATTATTTAATTGAATTAAAGGTTTATTCATACTTAGCAAACTCCGCGCCTGATGGCCAGTAGCCTTCTTCTTTCAAATACGGCTTTACAATGCTCACAAGCTCAGGCAAATCCATCTCAAGTTCTATGAGTTTCTCAAGCTTAACAATACCATTGGGAGTCCAACCACGACGCTTGTACACTGCATCAACCAGTTGTCTGAACTGATCCTTACGATAGTCCATTATCACATCGATTTTGTCCTCAGTCGACATGCCTGCGGGATCAACACCGATAGTTTCAAGAAGTTGCTTATCATAACGCTCTTCACGTGATAGATATTCACCCACAGTAATAGGACCAAGTGAACGAATTGGGGGCATGTCATGTGCACGTGTTCCGCTTCCCATGCGGAGTATGAAAATACGCTGGAACGTGTAGACACGCTCACTTTGACGCACCATAGACGCTTCGTTATGCTTAAAGCCTGTTACACCCTCGTAGATATCGAAGTAATTTTGAACATGCTCAGGGAACTTGTGAGGTTCAGCTTCATTCTTATTATTAACAGGTGTGACATCGTTCCAAGGGAGTTTACATAGACCCAAAAGACCGAACCATGTGCGGAACATAGGGAAGTAATGCAGAGCTTCAGCTTTGTCTTCAAAGGTTGGAATTTGATTATTAACCATATCCATGAAAATCAGCCATGCTTCGTCATGTTGCGGACCTTTATTACAGAGTGCATAACCGCCCTGTTGCGCTAACGATTCTTTCATCAGGTACTCAGAGTACTCAAGCCCTTTGTTTTCCATGCCAAACTCTTCCATCTCAGCGACTTGCTCAGGAGTCATCTTCACCCAAGGGCGTCCATTTGTATACGGACAAACAGGATCATCACTGTAATATGGCTTGCCAGCAGGCCAATCAGCGATCTCGTCACGACTGATAGTTGGAATGCCTTCGATTTTACTCCAACGTGGAGGGTTAGCAATAAATGCTGAATCGTTATTTGCTCCGGCGTTTTCTAATAATGTGCCTTTGATTTCGTTAAGCACTTTCTCGTCATCATATCCAAAATCTTCAAGAGCCTTACAGTCAACAAGATGTTCGTTAAAGTGTGCAGTCGGAATGGGCTTATCAATCACAGGCTCTTCGATGCTTTGCCACGCCCGCCCGTCTAGCATATGCTCATATTCAGGAGCGACTTTGCCAAAACGCTCTGCGAAGATACGCTTTTGCTGACGAACACCTTTACCAACGATTACACCAAATCCATCACCTGCAACCATTTGGTGCATAAGCTCATTGAGGGTATAACCATTACCCCAGCGCATATCCAAGCCTTCGGTATCATCAAGATTATATAATCCACGTTGGTAACATTCCTGTGCAAAAGCAGTCATTGTGCCGTGAGAAATCGTATCAACACCATAGGTGTCGCAGTAGAAATTTGCTTCCAAAATCCAATGAGGATCGAAACAACCGACATTAGAGCCCAGACCGCCTGCATTTTCGTACTCAGGACCATCAACGCAAACTTTAGTGCCCTTATATGCTCCGGTGCGGAGCTTAAAGTTATCGGCAGCTTTGGCACAGCTCATGGAGCAACCATACCAACAACCATCAGGAACATTTTGAGTTACATACTTTTCAATATAGACCTTTGAAGAAATCTTCGGAGTTTCAGGATGTGCGCCATATTGGAAGTTATGCGTGGGTAATAAATCATATCTGTCCATGACTTCAATGATATTTGCAGTACCGATTTTACGCATATTGTTTTGCTTAGTATCCAGATGTGCCATTTCCTTATGGAAACGAACACCTGCATCATTAATCAGCTTTTTATTAACAGGATTGTTAGAATCGCCATGCACTCCGCGATAACGTGCTACAACAGCCTTTATTCTCTTATGACGGAACACAGCACCAATGCCACCACGACCAGCTTGCTTAATACGCACACAGTTGCGTCGCTTGTCAAAGAACGAGAAGTTAAGGCAACCAATATATGAGTGCTCAGCGGCTCTACCACTTGCCACAACGGAGATGTTCATTTTATCAGCATCATTCTCAGCATACATTTCTGTCAATTGCTCACATAGAATATGACTGTCAATGGATTCATCAGGAGCAGTTTCAACAGTGATAGTATGAGTATTACCATCGATGAAAATAACAACTTCTTCATCAGATTTACCCTGTAGCTCAAGAGCATCAAAGCCCGCAAACTTCAAGAAAGGACCAAAGAAACCACCGACATTACTATCAAAAGGCAAACCTGTCAAAGGAGAAATAGCACAAACAATAGACTTGCCTGTGCCGGCATATTGAGTGATTCCCGCAAGAGGACCGGGAGAGATAACTACATTATTCTCAGGGGCATTCCAATGGGTGTCATCCTTAACGGACTTCCACAAATGATAAAGATCAAAGCCTTTACCACCCGTGAATTTCTCCTTCATAAAATCAGTGACAGCCTTCTCACCAATAACCACGCCCTTCTCGCCATTAACAGACGCTGTCATAGGATCTTGATCAGAAGTATCAAACTCCCCACCAACACTGATATAAAGGCTACGCCCATTATAACCGCGCTCTATTGTAGACGGCTCATAGCTATAAGTAGCCAAAACCCTACGCTTAGCCTTCATAGCCGCAAGCTCCTCACGGCTTGGAATATGATCACTATATTCAGTTTCAACTTTTAAAACATTCTCAGGCATAAACAATCTCCCTTTTTTTTATTAAATTGAGAATGGAGAATTGAGAGTGGAGAATGAAAAGAATAGTATTCATTTAAATCTCCATATAAATAGCACTCAAGTAATATAACAACATTGATGCTATAGAAAAATCAATTCTCAATTCTTAGCACGTCTGCAGGGCACGCTTTTACGCAAATGCCGCAAGCAGAACACTTAAACGGAGCAGGCAACTCATTGTTGTAGAAGAAAAAGTCACGCAAACACTCGCCTACGCAGATAAGACAACCAACGCAAGCCTTTTTATCCAAACGAACAACGCCATTTGCCCCCCGCGATAGAGCCATAGTAGAACACATCCACATACAATCACCACACTGATCGCAAACAGAAACATCATATCCGCCACCATCATTTGCGGTCACACGTATAGCGCTCTTTTCTCGATTTTCTTCCTTATAGAAAGCCATAGAACATGCAAGCTCACAGGCACCGCAGCCTGTACACTTGGCAGAATCAGCTACTAACTTCTTCAAACTTGTATATCCTCCTATCAAAAGTGTTGACACGTGCTTTACGCACTATATAATAATACTGTATGTAAGAGCATTGGTCAAGAATGTTTGTTCTGCAAAGTGGTCTGAAATGTTGAAATATTAAGGAAACATAATATGAATTTAACAAAAAAGCAAAAAGAAATTTATTCGCGACAGATAATAATGCAAGAAATAGGTGAAGAGGGACAAAAAAAACTCGCCAACGCGTCTGTTTTAATTGTCGGCTGTGGCGGGCTGGGTGCGCCTGTCATATACTATCTAACAGCAATGGGGATAGGACACTTAGGCTTATGTGACAAAGACACAGTTGCTCTGTCAAATCTCAATCGACAAGTCCTATTTACTATGGAGGACATAAACAAGCCTAAAGCACATAAAGCAAAAGAGCGTGCAGTTGCGTTAAACCCTGAGTTAAAAGTGACTGTATATAATGAACTCATGGACGAACAACTGGCAGAAAAAATAATACCTGAGTATGATATCGTTGTGGACTGCTTGGATAACTTTGCAACAAGATTCATTCTAAACGATGCATGCATAAAAGCGAACAAACCACTGGTGCACGCAGGGGTAGGGGAGTTCTACGGACAGCTCATGACAATAACACCTAGAGAAGGCCCGTGCTTGCGCTGCCTGTTTCCCAATGGTATTAAAGAGAAAAAGCACGGAAAACCGCCTGCAGTAATGGGACCGTCACCGGGAGTACTGGGAACAATACAAGCTCTGGAAGTAGCAAAGTATATTTTAGGGCTGAAAGTATGCAATGACGGTTTAATGACATACAATGGCATGGAATTATGCATGGATAAAGTGAAAATATCAACATCACCAAGTTGTATATGTAAAAACGATTAAAAATTCTCATGATTTCACACAATTATTTTCGAAAAAAGCCCAAAAACTATTGTCTTTCTATGCTGAAATATGTTATTATGCACTTGACTTCATAGTAGTTATTCAATATTTAATGTATAAAGTGAATAAAGTAGCTAATAATATGCATTGAATGTTATATACCTATGAAAAGTCAAAATATTATTTGAGAGGTAAGAAAATGAAGAAGAAGTACTTAAAGATTCTGTCAATTATCATTGTTATTGCAATGATTGCAGCGTTCGCAGCTGCATGTGCAGCAGAAGATCCAGCTCCTGCCGCGCCGGATGAACCAGCACCGGCACCGGAACCAGCACCAGAGCCGGACGAGGAAGAAGAACTTGAACCTCAAGGTCTACCTGAAGCTCCGGAAGAAACAGCACAAACATATCTGAGAGTTCTCGCACCATCACTGGCAGTATCAATGGATCCAACAGTATCTAATGACTCTGCATCAGCTGACTTTGCAAGACTAGTTTACTCAACACTGGTTCTTCAAGACTACAACACATTTGAGCCACTACCATCATTGGCAACAAGTTGGGAATTTGTAGATGCTCAAACACTCGTAATGCAAATTCGCGAAGGCGTTTATTTCCACAACGGTGACCCAATGACAACAGAAGACGTTGCATTCTCACTAACAAGAGCCGGCCAAGCTGAGCAAGTTGCTCCAATTCTTGGCATGATTGGTGAAGTTACTGCAGACAGTGACACACAAATCACAATCAATCTTGATATTCCGTTTGCACCGATTCTTCGCCACCTTGCACACCCTGCTGCAGGTATTGTTCCAATGAACTATATCAATGAAATCGGCGACGAAGCATTTGCAGAAGCACCGGTCGGCACAGGCCCATTTGCATTCTCAAATCTCGTAATCGGTGATCAATACGAACTCGTAAGATTCGATGATTACTGGGGCGATCTACCTGTAATCGAAACAATTATATGGAGACTCGTACCGGATCCATCAATCAGACTTATCGAAGTATCAACAGGCACAGCTGATATCGCAATGGCAGTCGCCCCTGCAGATATCGCAGTTGCAGAAGCTGATGAAAATGTAAATCTAATGCGTAGACTTTCTCTAGGAACAGACTACGTTTGGATGAATGCACAACGTCCATACCTTGAAGATGCACGTGTACGTCAAGCAATCAACTATGCAATTGACACACAAGCAATCATTGACATCGTATTCATGGGCGCAGGCTCAGTTGTACATGGTCCTGTTGCTCCAATCGTATGGGGATACCAAAGTCAAGAGCCGTTTAATGTAGATCTTGACAGAGCAAGAGAACTGCTTGCAGAAGCAGGTCTGGAAGACGGATTTGAACTTGAAATTTGGTGGAACACTCCGAACGTACAACGTCAACAAGCTGCAGAAATGATCCAACATTCACTTGGTCAAATTGGTATCGACGTAACCATCGATACTATGGAATGGGCTGACTATCTTGCTCGTGCAGATAACGGTGAGCATGACATGATGATTATCGGCTGGACAACAGTTACAGGCGACATCGACTATGCACTCTTCCCAATTCTTCACTCATCTAACTACGGTGCACCGGGTAACCGCGGATTCTGGTCAACACCTGACTTAGACAGACTACTCGAAGAAGGTCGTCAAGAGCTTGATGAAGCTGCGCGTATGGAAATCTACAGAGAAGCGCAATTAATCATTCGTGAAGAAGCACCAATGATCGTTCTACGTCAAGGTGAACTTCTATGGGCAGTTAATCCTAATCTTCGTGGTTTAGTACTAGCACCAAACATGGCTCAAAACTATGCACCTGTATGGTTTGATGTAGGCTAAGAATACCAGTAAAATTTGCCTAAAGGGTAACTTAAATTGGGGTGACACTTATACTGTCACCCCAACTTTTCCAAGATGTTAACTACATAATAATTATGTTATTTTCTTTCTGAGGAGGACGATCACTTGCTTAGATATATTCTAAAGCGACTTTTGATGATGATCCCGGTTTTATTGGGAGTTATTGTCATCATTTTTACGCTTGGTGAAATCACACCGGGAGATCCAGCTCAAATCATTGCCGGTGAAGCTGCAACACCGGAGATGCTTCAGGCCGTGAGAGATGAATTCGGATTGGACGATCCGTTTTTTGTGCGTTTAGGAAGCTATGTACTTGGGGTTGTACAAGGCGACTTCGGAATCTCATGGCAGACTCGCAGAGATGTTTCCGAAGAAATATTTGCACGTTTTCCTCATACAATGCGCCTTGCAGGAATGGGAATACTGTTCGCTCTCGCTATGGGTATACCCTTGGGTATTTTATCTGCGATCAGGCAATATACTCTTCTAGACTCAGGTGCAACATTTGTTGCCCTAATAGGTGTATCGATCCCCAACTTCTGGCTCGGTATGCTACTCATAATGCTCTTTACTAGGCATCTCGGCTGGCTGCCTCCTACCGGTTTTACTGAACCGATGCAATGGATTATGCCCACAATAGCTATCGGAACGGGATCAGCTGCCGTTATAATGCGTATGACACGCTCAAGTATGCTGGAATGTATACGCCAAGACTACATTCGCACAGCAAGAGCGAAAGGACAAACCGAAGGCAAGGTCATTTTTAAGCACGCACTAAAAAATACAATGATTCCCGTGTCAACAACAGCGGGTCTGTCATTCGGTGTTTTATTAGGCGGTGCAATTTTGACCGAAACGATTTTTGCGATACCAGGACTGGGCAGATTTATGGTCTCGTCCTTATCGGACAGAGATTGGCCGACTGTAATCGGCGGTGTATTACTTATAGCCATGTCATTTAGTGTTGTGAATCTGCTGGTAGACATCCTCTATGCGTTCTTAGACCCGCGGATCAGATCGCAGTATAAATAGGGGAGGTAAGTAGTATGAGTAATAATCAAAATAACGTAGCTATAAATAACGGGACAAATGAACCAAAAGGACCAACAATTAAAAAACGTGGACAGTTTGCTGAAATATGGCACAGATTTAAGAAGAATCCTCTAGCCATAATTGGGCTTTGCATAATTATATTAATGATAGTTATGGCTTTGACCGCAGATATTGTTGCACCGGGAGATGAACATACTCCGGGATACAATCTTCAAGATTGGGGCAATGTACGTCAATTCCCATCAGCAGATCATATCTTAGGTACGGATAATTTGGGTCGTGATGTTCTTTCCAGAATATTTCATGGTGCTCGAATATCTCTTCAAGTTGCTATTGTAGTTATCACAATCGGCATTACCGTCGGCATGACTCTCGGCTCGATTGCGGGCTTCTACGGAGGAATTATCGATAACGTAATTATGCGAATTATTGATATAATGCTTGCCATTCCGGGCATTTTACTTGCAATTGCAATTGTTGCGGCAATGCAGATGACGGGGCTGCTACCTATAATGATTGCGGTAGGTGTTAACGCCATACCAATATATGCAAGAACAGTAAGAGCACAAGTTTTGGCACAAAGAGGTCAGGAATTTGTCGAAGCCGCCCGTGCATCAGGTGCAGGCGATTTCCGTATCGTCTTTAAGCATATCTTACCTAACTGTATGGCACCGGTTATTGTAGAAGCTTCAATGGGCATGGCAGGTGCGATTTTAGCGGCTGCAGGATTGAGCTTTGTAGGCTTTGGACTTCAACCACCTGTTCCTGAATGGGGTGCAATGCTCGCAGAAGGACGACAATGGATGCTCGCCGGATACTGGCATTTAACCGTATTCCCCGGGCTTATGATCGCACTTGTAATTTTTGCATTTAACATGATGGGCGACGGTCTTCGTGACGCCCTCGATCCTAAGCTACGTTCTGCAAGTTTTTCTAAGAGGAAATTTAACCGTATACAAAGACAACGCGCAGAAGAAATGATGAGAGAAACTGCAGGAGGTGAGAGATAATATGGCAGAGAATTATACAAACAACCTACTAGAGGTTAATGATTTAAGTATTCACTTTTATTTAGAAAATGGTATCGTAAAAGCCGTAAATAATCTCAGCTTCAACCTAAAGCCTGGCGAAACAATTGGAATAGTGGGCGAAACAGGTGCAGGTAAGACAACATCAGCACTTGGAATAATGAGGCTTGTACAAAGCCCTCCGGGTATGATAGCTAATGGCTCAGTGATTTTTGAAGGGAAAAACCTTCTTGACTTGAGTGAGGCAGAAATGCGGAACGTTCGCGGAAGTCAAATTTCTATGATATTCCAAGATCCTATGACAAGTCTTAACCCTGTAATACCTGTGCGTGACCAGATAGCAGAAGTTATTTTGCTTCATGAGTCCCTTTCAGCAAAAGAAGCACTTGTGAAAGCAGAAGATATGCTGGAAAAGGTTGGGATTCAAAGAGAAAGAGGAAAAGAATATCCACACCAATTCTCAGGGGGAATGCGCCAAAGAGTTGTCATAGCAATAGCTCTTGCCTGTAACCCTAAGTTATTGATTGCTGATGAACCTACTACCGCCCTTGATGTTACGATTCAAGCTCAGGTTCTTGAGCTTATGAAAGAGCTTAAGGAAGAGTATGATACAGCAATGATTATGATTACCCATGACTTGGGTATCGTAGCAGAAATTTGTGACAAAGTCGCAATTATGTATGCAGGCACTGTTGTTGAGTTAGCAGACAAGTATGAGTTGTTTAAGAATCCGAAGCATCCATACACACTGGGACTTTTTGCCTGTATTCCAGATATAGAAAAAGACAAGGCGGAGCTAAAACCAATTAAAGGACTTATGCCTGACCCAATGCATCTTCCGGAAGGATGTCCTTTCTACCCGCGTTGTGAACAAGCAATTGAGAAGTGCAAAACTGCTGTTCCGAAGCGATTGGAAGTCAACCAGGGGCATTACGTAAATTGTCACTTGTTTGATGAAAGTGTTGAGAAAGGTGGGGTGCAATAATATGTCAGTATTACTTGAAGTAAACAATTTAAAAAAGTATTTTTCGACAAAACGAGGGCCACTCCACGCTGTTGATGATATCAGTTTCAAAATTAATCGCGGAGAAACATTAGGTCTTGTAGGTGAGTCAGGTTGTGGAAAGTCCACCACAGGAAGAGTTGTTCTTAAGCTCATTTCGGCAACAGGCGGTGAAGTCAAATTTGAAGGCGAAGATGTATTGACATACAATAAGCAGCAAACTCGTAAGTTCCGAGAGAATGCACAAATTGTATTCCAAGATCCATTTGCGTCACTAAATCCACGTATGACGGTTGCACAAATTATTGCAGACCCTCTTATTATCAATAAAAAGGGTTCAAGTAAGAGTGATCGAAATCAGCGTGTGCATGAGCTGATGGATACTGTCGGACTTGCACGACGACTGGAAGATGTCTACCCTCATGAGCTTGACGGCGGACGACGTCAGCGTATCGGCATTGCCCGCGCTCTTGCCCTTAATCCGCAATTTATTGTGCAGGACGAGCCTGTATCTGCTCTTGATGTTTCAATCCAAGCACAGATACTCAATCTAATGCAAGAGCTCCAAAGAGAGTTTGGGCTTACGTATCTGTACATATCCCACGACTTAGGCGTAATAAAGCATATGAGTGACAATATTGCGGTAATGTATTTGGGGAAGATCGTTGAAATGTCGGACTATGCTTCAATGTTCAAAGATCCGCTACATCCATATACTAAAGCACTTCTGTCTGCGATTCCTATTCCTGATGTTGATATAAAGAGGGAACGAATAATTCTAGAAGGTGATGTTCCAAGTCCTATAAGTCCTCCTCCCGGTTGTAGATTTTACGGACGTTGCTTTAATCCTAATCGTAAGGAATCTTGCAAGGACACCGACCCTGAATTAAAAGAAGTATCACCGGGCAGATTTGTGGCATGCCATAACTGCAGATAAGGGAATATGTTTAAGGTTAAAGCAAAAAAAATACTAAAAATAGTAACTACAGCGGCTACGATAGTTCTTATCGTAGCCGTGATAGCTTTGGTGTACTCATTAATTGTACATAGCAGAGTAAACATGAATTATTTAATCACAGCAAACCTTATTGTTGGTGCTCTTATAATCGCAACAGGAATATTTACTCTTATTCGTCCAACCGGCAGAAAAGGAGACGCGCTGATTGACAGCAGTACTTATGTGGAGAGGACGCAAGATGCAAGAGAGCGAAAGAAAAAATTGGGAAATGAACTACTGTTCACCGGGCTTGCAGCTGTATTTGTAACATTGGTGTTAGAAGTGGTATTGTGGTTGATTGTTTGAATAGAAAGACCCACTAAAAGACATGGAGAAAGCGCACCACTGATTTGCGGTGCGCCTTTGTTACATCCAATTTTTCAGATATTTACATATTTGAAGCCTTAGTCTCAAATTTCTTGCCTACACTTAACAAAACTATACCAATAATCGAAGGTAGAAGCATGAGTAACCACCGAACAGATACGTAAATTCCGGTCAAATCTCCGACTCTTCTTAACGCATTCATAGAACGTATTAATTCACCGTTCCATATAACCAGTCCCACCGTTAGTAATATTAATAATATTCCAATTATAGAGCAAACATTATCAGTAAATAACATTCTCACTTTTAAGAGCTCATCTTGAGCGCTCTTAACGATGGATTTTGCTTCTTTTCTTATCATAGTAGCCAGAGAGTCTTTATCGCGGGCAGCTCGTTGACCTTTCCATACATACAGTCCTAAGCTCAAGCCTATGACTCCATAGACCATAAATGTACGCATATACTCGCCAGCATTTCCATCATCGAACAGGAATAGCCCCACAGCCGGAGAAACCACAAACATTGCGTGGAACAGAATCAGACCAACTATTGCATTCTTTACACTTGCTCTTGCGACAGTAGCACCACCTACCAGAATCGCAGCTACAGAGAAAAATCCGATATTTCTATGAATCGTGTATGTGGCGACATGACCAATATCATGCAGATAAATAATCATACCCCACGCTGCAAGAACTGTCGAAATGATAGTTGCAATGACTCTTGTTTTGTCTACATCTATACCGGATACGTTTGCGATCGGTTGACTTTGACCGACACTTCTGCAGTCCTGACCAAGTTTTGTTCTGGAGAAATAGATCAAAAACAGTGCAACCGCAAATATTACCAATCCTGTGACGACCGGAATTCGATTTATTCTGCTGATCTCAACCGCAAATGAAGATATGCCCGGCAGCAGGTCAAGTCTATCATACGGTGAACCATACGGTTGATTATACAAAACGTTGTACCAGTAATATATAACTCCGGAACTGTAGATTGCAAAAATAACTATGGCGCCGCACACAACGCTTTTTGCGATAAACGCCCACAAAGGTTCATTAACATTAGTTGCAAGAGCGCTATTCTTTCTCATAATTAAACGTCGTATAATAAGAAACGCAAAGAGTGCAATAGCTACTATTGCAAGTGCATAAACAAACTCAATACGCCATATATTGTTTAAAACTCTTGCCATGCCGGGATACTCATCGGCAATCATGCCTCTGCCACCTGCCGCTGCCTCTGCAAGCTCTTCACCTGCCAAACCGAGTTCAAACGAACCACGTACTCCTATGTCCGTTCCCGGATTTATCATTCTGTGATTGGGTCTTACAGGTATTATTCCACCAACTCCAAAAAGGACGAACAAACCGTATACACCCTCAGCAAAGAAGCTAACGATAAGGCTGGCTATCATTTCCTGTCCTCTGGTTTTGTTATATAGCTTACCTGTGAGAAATCCTAAGAAAATTGCTATTGGCGTAGCTATCAGAAAGGCAAGTAAAAGTGCAGGAAGACCATGAAAAATCAAGTAATGATAACGAACAAATATGAGTGCGAGCATTCCTGCAAGAGCTCCGACTACGATTCCGAAGTTTAGCCCTAGACCTGCCATGACAGGAACTATGAGTGCAAGTACCAGTAAGCCATTGCGGAAAAATCTAGTCATAATATCATTCGTAAATGAACTTGCTGTGAATGTTTCTGATACTACAAACCCGAAAATAACAAACCCTAGAAAAACAAGCATAACCATATTATTGAAAAGGAAACCGCGAATTTTACTTCCTAAATTTGTTTTTTCAATCATTGTTTTGCCCCCCTTGCCATTAACGCCAGTGCATAAAGGATTATTCCATTTTGTACAATCATTCTGATTTGATTGACTACACCGCCGACATCTGTTTCAGCCAGCACTCTCGTAAATACAGGGAGCGCCAATGCAAGTAATCCTTGGAAAAGAAATGTTCCCACAATGACATTCATTACCCTTGCTCGCTGACCTGTAGCACCACCTACCAATATACATGCTATAGCGGGAAATGCCATAAATAATGGGAAATCATACAGTTGAACGAAACCAAAGCTTTGAGCATAAATAACTATACCAAAAGCGGCTACTGCAGTGGAAATCATGTTAGCTATAACTCTGCTTCTGTTCACATCAATACCTGATGCTTTTGCAAACATTGGATTTCTACCTACAGCAGATATGGAGATTCCTGTCTTTGTCCGGAAGAACAACCACATTAAGAAGCAGGCTGCAAATACAACAAGAAGCTCACCGGTACGAATTGTCAACACACCTGTGCTGAAAGTAGATCCGCCAAGTGTAATCGCTAAAGATGGGATTTGGAATTGCCAAAGATTGGATATAATAAGATTTGCACCAAAATAATCAAGAGGTATCTGATGTCTTAATCCATCACCCAGAAAGAAAATCATGTTGGGATGGTAGATTGGGAGTGTTAACCAGACAAGTCCAAAAATAGCAGTTATTGCAAATCCTGTATATGGAGCGATTGCCATTTCAGAGCCTTTGACTGCATTCATCAATTTGCCGTAAAGAAATCCAGTCATACTTCCGAAGATGATTGCCAGAACTGCCGAAAGAAGTATGAACATCCAACCCATTACATTCATAGCCAAGACTAATACCATTGCCAAGAGTCCGCTGACTATGCCTATTGGTAGTGCAAAGTTCGGTCCTGTTCCGGACTGTATGGAGGGGACATTTGCGAGTGCTAAGATTGCCCACACACCGAAGAAGTGTAAGCTCCAAGTCAGTAATCCTCCAAAAGACAGACCGGTAATCATTCCGGTAATAAAAACTGCGACATAGAGAAGACCTACTGCTCTGGTAGAAAACGGGATTTTTGTCCAAACGTTTATATATAGAAAACGGAAGAAACGGCCGATTGGAACAAGTACCGGTGCTAAAAAGTTATATATCGTTAATAGAAATTTGTGTATGTGACCTATAATCGTTTTGAAGTTTTCCATACTATGATGTCACCTCACTTTGCTCTTTTTTGTTGGAGTCATCGGGATCATCACGTATACCTGACATCATCAGACCAAACTTGGTCAGTGATGCATCAGGTGGCAATATTCCCACAACTTCACCCTCACAAACTATTGCTACTCTGTCACTGATACTACAGAGTTCAGCAAGTTCTGATGAAGTCATGATTATTGTCATCCCTTGTTCGCGACTAAGTTCTAACAATAAGTCTAGAATCAGTTTTTTAGCACCAATATCAATTCCTCTGGTAGGTTCCGATACGAACAGAATTGATGGCTTTTGTGTTAACGCTCTGGCTACACATACTTTTTGCTGATTACCGCCACTAAGTCTGCCCGTATGTTGTTTCTCAGAAGTGCAACGGATATCAAGATCCTTGATCATTTTTAGTGCATGTTCGCGGATTGTATGTCTATCTAATAAGCCAAGCTTGTTTAGAAAATCAGAATGAATATTCATTGCAGTGAACACTATGTTGTCTTCGATGGACTCTTCTATCAGCAAGCCAACGCCTTTTCTGTCCTCGCTAACATATGCCACATCAGCCCCCAGCATTTGTCTTGTTTTGCCGAGTGTTATCTTCTGTCCATTAATTTTAACGTCACCTTTTGCTTCATATATGCCCATGATCCCATTGGCAATGCCTAGTTTACCTTGCCCTGCAAGACCTCCGATTCCGAATATCTCGCCTTTACGCACGTCAAAGCTGATGCCCTTAACCTGCTCGTTTGGCATTGCAACATACAGATCTTTTACAGATAAGGCTATTTCATCATCATCTCCAAATTGACGTTCCTTGCCTGCAGCTCTGTCAATACTGACCTCTCTGCCGACCATATATTCTGCAATTTCAAGAGTGTTAGTATCTTTCGTATCCTTGGTTATAACCAGCTCGCCGTCACGGAGTATAGTAACCCTATCTGACACTGCGGTTATCTCATTTAATCTATGGCTGATAAATACAATTGCTATTCCTAAGGAGGCAATGTTGCGCATGGCATTAAGTAAGTGATCTGCCTCACTCTCTGTTAATACAGCTGTCGGCTCGTCTAGGACTAGTACTTTAAGACCTTTTTTATCTATCTCGCGAGCAATTTCTACAAACTGCATATAACCTATTGGTAAGCCTTGAACTAACGTAAATTCTTCAATACTCATATCAAGCTTGTCAAGAGCGTTTCTAGTATCTTGATTCATTGTTTTTCTGTCAAGTGTTTTCATGCGTTTGCCGAATATGGTAGATGTTACCTTATTAAGAAAACTGTCTTTCTCGATTTCTCTGTTGAGTTTTACATTTTCTGCAATGGTAAATCCAGGAACCAACATAAATTCCTGATGTACCATTCCAATTCCGAGAGCCATTGCATCAAAAGGAGATTTTATATCAACCTTTTCTCCATTTAAGTGCACTTGTCCTTCAAATCCGCCTGTCGAGTGTATGACAGGCATTCCGAAGAGTATATTCATGATTGTGGATTTTCCTGCGCCATTTTCACCAAGCAGCGCATGAATTTCGCCCTCTCTGATGTCAAAACTTACATCATTGAGAACCCTGTTTGTTGCATATGTTTTTGATACATTCTTAAATTCCAGTAAAGTTCGGCTCATAGTTTGCCTCCACCACTTTATAATTGTTCTATTTTTTACGAATTGAAAATTTACTTAAATTAAATTGCCGCAAAGCGATATGTTATCCGCTTTGCGGCAAGATTCCGCTTAGTTTCTCTTAGTCGTGACTAATAAATATTAGTATACGAGGAATGGCATTAGGAATACTTGGATTGTTGAGAATGACTCATCGCCGATTGTAAGAGGAGTGAGTTCTAAGTATATGCGCTCTCCGAGTATGTGCTCTGCATAGTCTGCAAAGAGTCTTTGTAGCACATCAAGGTCAAGTTGACCAACTTCAGTGGTAACATTTCCGTTTAACCATTCGACAGCATACAAGAAGGCTACTGTTGTGTTTGCCATACTTGCAGGAAGATACCAGTTTGAAAGTCTTCCTTGCATATCTGCAGCAATAATTGCATCTCTTGTCATCTCGATAATTTCAGGTGTTGAAAAAGTTTCCATTGCTTCGCGTTGTGTTGCTGCAAGACCTAAAGCTGCAGGGAACGCATGGAACGGTGATGGACAACATGGTTGTACATACATAGCACCATATGCTAAAACTTGTTGTAGAAGTGGGATTTGCTGACCGCAGTTTGTTGTGAAGAATACAGTTTCTGTTCCAAACTCTTCAATTTGTCTGCCAACATCTTGTGATACGAACAACTGGCTGGCAGCCATTCCACCTTCTTCCATTGGATCCGGTGTTGGAAGATCGTGGAAAGCGATACCTGCTGCTTCTGCAGCTGCTTGAATTCTATCGCGACGTGCTGCAAGTGCAGGAACTGCCATATGTCTTGGGAATGAATAGTGAACAATAGTTTCCGCACCCATAGCAGCAGCTTGAGCAACAAAACCTTCACCAAGGTCAGGGTTGTTGATATCAAGACCAAGGTCTACTCTTGCATATGTATCACGTGGATCTTCTGCAGGGTTTGCGACTGCAATGAAGATATCGTCGCCGCGGATTTCGCGTACTGCGTCAATAGCTGCATTTGTGTTTACAACTGCTTGGTTGATGATAATCGCACCAACGTTAGGGTTAGATGCAAGCTCTGAGAGAATTGTAATCATCATTTCGCCTTCAGCAGCGAATTGTACAGGCCATGTTCTGTGAATAACTCTGCTTGGTCCGAGTAGTTCAACCAAAGCATGAGCACTACGGAATTCTTCTTCGTTTTGGTCAATTGTGTTTGTTACGATTGCAATTTGTCCTTCAAAGTCAGGAATGTTAAGCGGTGGAAGATCACCTGCTAATACCGGTTCGTCTTCAACTTCACCCGGCTCTTCAACGTCTTCCGGCTCGTCTTCCGGCTCTGATTCCGGCTCCGGTGCTGGTTCCGGCTCTACGGCTGGTGGTGGTTCCGGTTCTGGTTCTGGTGTTGCTTCTACTGCGCATGATACAAAAGCGAACATTAGAACCAATGCAAGGATAATAGCTAATAATCTTTTCATTTTTACTCTCTCCATTTCAATAAATATACAACTTTTTACACTATTATTGATATAATGTGTTAGGGAATTTTACCTCATAAACTATTATAGGTCAAGAGGAAAGTTAATAAATATTCAACAAACACTTAATAAATATGAAAATATTACAATTATATTACATAAATCATTTATTTTTGTTTAAAACGACAGTAAACTACAGAAGAAAGTGTTGAAAACAGTGGACAGCTTCGGCTAGTGGGGTGAGTGCTCAGTTCTATCGATTATCTCGTCTTGTAATGCACGACTAAGGTTGCGGAAATGATCGCTATATCCTGCAACACGCACTATTAAATCGCGGTACTCCGCAGGGTTATCTTGTGCGTCACGCAATGTTTGCCTATCTATAACATTAAACTGAATATGATGCCCATTTAATTCAAAATATGCAGCCACCAAACATGCCATTCCGTCAAGACCTTTTTCACCTGCAACCACACTGGGAGTGAATTTTTGATTCAATAGCGTGCCACCTGTTATTAGCTGATCCATCTTGGAAGCAGAAAGGAGTGCAGCAGTCGGACCGCTTATGTCAGAACCTTGTGTGGGAGAGATGCCCTCTGACAATGGCTTGCCTGCGGGTCTTCCATTTGGTAGTGCTCCTGTAACCTCGCCGAAATAAATATGGCATGTTGTTGGAAGCATATTAACCCGAAACTCACCGCCACGGGTATTAGGTCGCCCGGTGACGATATGGTGGTATGCGTTAAACACATCTTGCATAATGTCATCTGCACGGTTGTCATCATTACCGTACTTAGGAGCTTTATTCATGACGATAGCTGCTAAGTCCTGAGTGCCTTCGAAATTGTTTGCAAGTGCATTCATTAAATTTTGCATGGAGAAGAGCTTTTCATCATATACTGCATATTTGATAGCGGAAAGAGAATCGGTAACAGTTCCAATGCCAACGCCTTGAATATAGCTTGTGTTGTATCGCGCGCCACCTGCATTGTAGTCTTTGCCTTTTGCAATGCAATCATTGGTGATAATTGATAGAAATGGCACAGGTAAGTAATTTGCATAAAATGCCTCGATTGTATTTGACCCTGCGGCTTTGATACTCACAAAGTGTTCAATTTGCTTGGTATACGCTTCGAACAAATCCTGATAACTGGCAAAACTCTCTGCTGTACCTGTTTTTAAGCCGAGCTGTTTTCCACTAATGTGATCGAATCCATCATTTAATGTTATCTCAAGTATCTTCGGCAAGTTGAAGTATCCGGTTAAGATATATGCTTCATTGCCGAATGCTCCTGTTTCTACACATCCGCTGGATCCGCCTAATCGTGCATCCTCTAAAGACTTGCCTGCGTTGAGTAGCTCTTGCACAATGGCTTCTGTATTATAAAATGCGGGTTGCCCCCAGCCTTTGCGTGAAATCTCACAAGCGCGCATTAGAAACTCTTTTGGAGTTGTTTTGCTGATTTGTACATTGGAGCTTGGTTGTAATAGGCGCATTTCATCCATGCAGTCTAAAATGAGATAGCTGCACTCGTTGACTCCGTCACTTCCATCTTCTGCAATGCCACCTGTGTTGATATTTGCAAAGTCTGTATATGTGCTGCTCTCCTTTAATGTAACACCGACCTTTGGAGGAGCAGGCTGGTTATTAAACTTTACCCATAAGCATTCCAGCAGCTCCAGAGCTTTGTTCTTATCTAAAATACCTGACTCGCAATCATCACGATAAAAGGGGATTAAATGCTGGTCGAGTCTGCCGGGACTATATGCATCCCACGGGTTGAGCTCTGTTGTTACACCGAGATGCACAAACCAGTACATTTGAAGTGCTTGCCAATATGTCTGTGGCTTATGTGCAGGCACAACATCACAGTTTGCTGCAATATGCAATAGCTCAGTGCGTCGCACTTCATCAGGTTCAGATTCAGCGAGTTCTCTTGCATATACAGCATAGCGATTGCCTAATGCCATAATGCCGTCGCAACATATGCTCATGGCTCGTAGCTGCTCACGCTTCTTCAGTGCTTCAGTGTCATTTTGACGGTCCAGTGCTGAAATGGCATTTTCAATTTCTTGCTTATATTCCAGGAAGCCTTTGTTATAAATATTTTTTGAGCCGACAGTGTGACCGGGTCCACGTTGCTCCATAAACTCTGTGAAGATCCCTGCGCTATAGCATTCTCTCCATTCGGGTGTCATGGCAGAGAGAAGTCTATCTCTCAGTGCACGGTCTTTCCAATACGGAATGATGATATCTTCCTGTGCCTTGAAGTCTTCGGGAGCAACACGGAAGAAAATAAGGTCACGTTCGTTCATAACATGGAGGTCTTCCATTGTATGACAACAAATCTCAGGGAAGCTGGGTGCAGACTGCGGTGCAGAGCCTTTTTCGCCGACAATCAGTTCGCCCTCGCCAATCCAGAGGGTTTTGTTTTTCATAATATGTTTAAATGTAAGCGCTCGAAGTTCAGGGATTGAAACCTTGCCTTCGTGCATTTTGTATGCTTCAGTTTCCAGTAATGCTCGTTCCATGCATATACGTGGCTCAGTATTAAGGCTTTCATCTCTTAATTTCTTCACTCTACTTGTCATACTCTAGCTCCTCTCCTGCATCAGTTACAGCCATAATATAGCATTGTATTGAATAAATCAATAAATTGTAATACAATAAGTAACAGGAAATTAAGTGATGAAAGCCGGATGTGATGGAGGAAGTATGAAGATATTTGTTACAGGAGGAGCGGGGTATATTGGCAGTCACACAATAGTTGAGCTGTTAGCTCGTGGGTATGATGTTGTGGCTGTAGATAATTTCATAAACAGTAAGCCGGAAGCAATCGCGCGTGTGAAAGAGTTGGCAGGGCGTGATTTTGATTTTTATGAGATGGATGTTTGTGACGAGTGGCAATTAGATGATCTGTTCGCCAAACATGATATAGACTGTGTGATTCATTTTGCAGGGCTCAAGGCTGTGGGTGAATCGGTTGCAAAGCCCATTGAGTATTATGAGAACAATATCAACTCAACTTTAGCCTTATGCGAAGCCATGAAGAAGCATAAGGTGAAGAATATAATTTTTTCTTCAAGTGCAACAGTATATAGTGCAGATAATGAGATGCCTCTTACGGAGAGTTCACGTACAGGTGGGTGCACAAATCCGTATGGTTGGACCAAGTTCATGTGTGAGCAAATTTTGTCTGATGCTGCAAATGCAAATGATGATTGGTCTGTTGCATTGCTTCGTTACTTTAATCCTATCGGTGCTCATGAGAGTGGCAGGATAGGTGAAGACCCTCAGAACATTCCTAATAATATTATGCCATATATAGCACAGGTTGCAGTAGGGCGCTTGCCGTATCTCAGCGTTTTTGGTGATGATTATGATACTGTTGATGGCACAGGAGTGCGTGACTATATTCACGTAGTAGACTTGGCACTTGGACATATTGCAGCGGTTGAGTATCTTAACTCTCACTCAGGTATCAATATAATTAATCTAGGTACAGGAAAAGGTACTAGTGTACTGGAATTAGTGTCAGCCTTTGAAGATGCAACAGGTGTAGAAATCGCAAAGAAAATCGGACCTCGAAGAGCGGGCGATATCGCGACTTGCTATGCGTCAACAGATAAAGCCAAAAACGAACTGGGCTGGCAGACAGAAAAAACTCTACAGCAAGCCTGCTCAGACACATGGAAATGGCAAAAAAATAACCCCAACGGGTATGACTGAGTGACAGGTAATTAATACAAAAGGAGCTGTCGTAAAACAGCTCCTTTTCCAATGGTAAATTAATCAAATGTTAAAAAAATGTTCACTTTTCAACAAATTAGCCTTTTGCGTTGTAATCTGCTGTGAGTAAGTTCATAGCAGTGCATAGTTTATGCATGGAAATGAAAGGTCCAACAATGATGAATGAGCCTAAAACGCCCCATAACCAGAATGTAGATGCGCCAATCTCATAATTTAGTCCACGACGATTTACTTCTGATCCAATGCGACTGTAAAGGCTGTGCATCCATACAATAGGAACAATACCAAACGTAACAATGGCTAATAGCAGAACTAGTATGTAATTCATAGTTTTTCTGCCATCATGTCTGCTTGCAAGCACATTCATGTTTTCGCCAACAGAATAAAAGAATACTATTGAATAGATTCCAAATGTGACGATTGATAGTAAAATATACTTTATAAGACTGCGGTTTGTGTTTAGCTGCCCAACAGGGCGATTCTCGGGTGCGACTTGAACTTCTGACATTTTATTGTCCTCCATAAAAATAATGATTATTTGTGGTACATGGCACAGTTATTATGCCTGCTCCTAATACTAAATATAGTACAAAGTCATGATGATGTCAATAAAAAGTTTACAAACAGCGCCGTTTTTACAACAGCATAATTTGTCATGAAAAATACACCTTTAAAAGTAGTTTATTAGTCTAACTTTTAGGGTGCATTTTGCAATCACAAAAAGTGTTAATTATGAATTATGCTATTTGTTATTTATAGTATTTTTTTGCGTTTCTTTTTTGTGTCGATTACTTCTCCACCTGCTTCTGCGAACTGTCTTAGTATTTCCTTCTGAGATTTATTAAGGGATGTTGGGACGGCTACGTTGACAGTGATGTATTGATCGCCACGTCCTGAACCTCTTAGGTTTTGAATACCTTTATTTCGTAGTCTGAAAACTGTTCCTGTTTGTGTTCCTGCAGGGATAGTATATTTCACCTTACCATCAATGGTTGGAACTTGTATTTCAGCGCCTAGAGCAGCTTGAACAAATGAAATCGGCAGGTTCAGTAATATGGCATTACCTTCTCGTTCAAATTCTTCATGTGGCTTAACAGAAACAGTAACAAATAAATCACCAGCTTCACCACCGTTAATACCTGCACTGCCTTGACCACGCATTGATATTGTCTGACCGTTATCAATTCCCGGAGGGATAGTCACTGTGATTGTGCGGTTACGTCTTACCATGCCAAGTCCTTTACATTTAGAACACGGTTGATGTATGATTTTGCCGCGACCTTGACACTTTTGACACTCTGCAGTGCTTTGCATAACACCAAAAGGTGTACGCTGCTGAACTGTAACTACGCCGCTACCGCCACAATCGGGGCATTTTTCTGCAGTTGTTCCTGATTTACAGCCCGAGCCATTACAATCGTCGCACTTTTCTATCCGCTGAATACTAACTTCCTTTTCACAGCCAAATGCAGCTTCCTCAAAAGTTAACACAACGCTGGCACGAACGCGCTCGCCTTTTCTTGGAGCGTTACGGTTACGACTTGTTGCACCGCCACCACCACCAAAAATAGAACCGAAGATATCACCAAGATCAAAGTCTACAGCTCCGCCGAATCCGCCGCTAAATGGTCCACCAGCGAATCCACCACCAAATGGTCCACCTCCGCCGGCTCCGAAGTTGGGATCTACGCCGGCATGTCCGAATTGGTCATAGCGTGACTTTTTCTCGGAATCGGAGAGCACCTCATATGCTTCATTAATTTCCTTGAAGCGTGCTTCAGCTCTTGTGTTACCCGGATTAACATCAGGATGATACTTTTTCGCTTGCTTTCGAAACGCTTTTTTTATTTCGTCCTCAGAAGCTCCTTTGCTTACTCCAAGCGACTCATAATAATCTTTTTTATCAGACATTTCTTCCTCTTGAGAGTTGCATTACCTAAATAGGCGACATGCACCCTCGTCCTTTATATTGTTTACAATATTTTCGTAGGGGCGGCAATCTGCCGCCCGTGTTTGTATGCGATTTAGCTTCGGGCGGAAGGTTGCCGCCCCTACAAAGTTATTACTGGTCTTCGTCGACTACTTCGTAGTCTGCGTCGTAGACACCGTCGTCAGATCCGCCGGGAGCAGCGCCACCGAAGTCAGCAGCATTGAAATCCGGACCTGGTGCACCATCTTGTGGACCGGCTTGAGCATATAGCTTTTCGCTTACTGCATAGAATGCTTTTTCAAGTTCTTCAGCAGATTCTTTTATAGCTAGTGTATCAGTACCATTGAGTGCGGTTTTGACTTTTTCAACAGCTGCTTCAATGTTTTGCTTATCTTCTGCTTCGATTTTGTCACCCATTTCATCAAGTGTTTTCGCACTTTGATACACCATTTGATCAGCATGGTTGCGAGTGTCAACTTCTTCTTTGCGCTTTGCATCTTCCTCTGCATATTGCTCAGCTTCTTTTACAGCTTTTTCAATGTCGTCTTTAGAAAGATTCGCTGAAGCTGTGATTGTGATGTTTTGTACTTTACCTGTGCCGAGATCTTTTGCAGAAACTTCTACGATACCGTCTGCGCTGATGTCGAAAGTAACTTCGATTTGCGGAACGCCTCTGCGCGCAGGGGCAATACCGTCAAGATGGAATCTGCCAAGTGACTTGTTGTATTGTGCCATCTCACGCTCGCCTTGAAGAACATGGACTTCAACAGAAGTTTGGTTATCAGCAGCAGTTGAGAAAGTTTGGCTTTTCTTTGTTGGGATTGTTGTGTTGCGCTCGATAAGTCTTGTGCACACGCCACCCATTGTTTCGATTCCAAGTGATAGGGGAGTGACGTCAAGAAGTAGAATACCTTCAACATCTCCACCAAGTACGCCACCTTGAATTGCAGCACCTGCAGCAACACATTCGTCAGGATTAATTCCACGGAATGGATCTTTTCCTGTTATGCCTTTAACTGCATCTTGTACCGCAGGGATACGTGTAGAGCCACCAACGAGTAGGATTTTTGACAATTCGTTTGCTGTAAGACCTGAATCTTCGATTGCTTGCTTAACAGGCTTCATTGTTTTTTCTACAAGATCAGCTGTTAGTTCATTGAACTTAGCTCTTGATAGTGTGTAGTCCATGTGTTTTGGACCTGTTGCATCTGCAGTGATGTACGGCAGATTGATAGTTGCAGTTGTCATACCTGATAAGTCAGTTTTTGCTTTTTCAGATGCTTCACGTAGGCGTTGGATCGCGATTTTGTCTGTAGAAAGATCAACACCTGTGTCTTTCTTGAACTCTGCGAGGAGATAGTTCATTATGGCTTCGTCAAAATCGTCGCCACCAAGGCGGTTGTTACCGGCTGTTGCAAGAACTTCGATTACGCCGTCGCCAATTTCAAGGATTGAAACGTCGAATGTACCGCCGCCCAAGTCATAAACCATGATTTTTTGGTCATGCTCTTTGTCTAATCCATAAGCAAGTGCTGCTGCTGTTGGCTCATTGATGATACGTTTTACATCAAGACCTGCAATTTTACCTGCGTCTTTAGTTGCCTGGCGTTGTGAGTCTGTGAAGTATGCAGGAACTGTAATAACAGCTTCTGTTACTTTTGTTCCCAGATATGCTTCTGCATCTGCTTTTAGTTTTTGCAAAATCATTGCAGAAATCTCTTGTGGTGTATATTGTTTGCCGTCGATGGACACCTTATATGCAGTACCCATTTCACGCTTGACAGATGAAACTGTTCTGTCAGGATTTGTAATAGCTTGACGCTTTGCTACGTGACCGACCATACGCTCGCCTTCTGCTGAAAAAGCAACGACTGATGGTGTTGTGCGGTCGCCTTCGGCGTTTGCAATGATGACAGGTTCGCCACCTTCAATAACTGCAACACATGAATTTGTTGTTCCTAAGTCTATTCCTATAATTTTACCCATTGTATATTTCCTCCTAGATTTAATGTATTAATTTGAATTGGCGACCACTACTGTGGAAAAGCGGATTACTCTGTCGCCTAGTGTAAAACCTTTTTGATATTCCTCTGCGATAATGTTTTCGCCTAAGTCCGGATCTTCAATTGTCATAACTGCATTGTGAAGATTAGGGTCAAAGGGCTTTCCTATTGCAGGGATTTCTTTAACGCCCATGTTATCAAACACTTCGGTTAGTTGGGTCATGATCATATCAATGCCCTTGTAAAACGACTCGTCAGAACATTCCATTTTTAATGCACGCTCTAAATTGTCATAAACAGGTAAAAGTTTACCAATTGTGTCAGTGCGGGCATCTGAATAAGTCATTTCGCGCTCTTTTGCGCTACGCTTGCGATAATTATCATATTCAGCAGCGAGCCTTAGATATTTATTGCGCTCAGCTACCAGTGCGTTTTGTGAGTTATCTAAATCAGAATCGTTTTCATCTGTGACAGATTCTGAATTATCTACTTCATCTTCAAGTTCTGTAGCTGTTATTTCGTCCTCTGTGATTGATTCTTGGTTTTCGTCTTTTGGTTTGTTTTTACTATTCTTCGCCAAAATCTTCATCTCCTAACATATTTGCTTTATTTGGGGCATTGAGTTTAAGCAAGTCGCCACTTAGTCCACCAAGAAGCAAGCTGAGCCCCTGTGCCATATACGAAAGATGTGCAGCAACTTTTGAGTAGTCCATTCTCGTTGGGCCTACGACACCAATTAAACCTTGTATGTCGTTGCCTGCATCATACTTGATAGCCATAACGCTTGAATCACGCAGTTCGTTTGCTAAGTTCTCCGGACCTATGGTTATCTTCAGTTCACCGGGAGAATCCGGTGATGGAAGCCTTGCAAGCTCTTTTTCGTCAGTCAAGTATCGTATGATTCTTTGAGCCTTATCAACATCTCTAAACTCAGGATGACTCAAGAGATTGACTGCTCCGGAAATATGAGTTCCCACTGATTTTGCTTCAACAAGTAGTTCGATTGTGAACCCTGCGACCACTGCGACCACTCCGTTTGTATCTCCCACAGCACGCTCTGTTGCTGTGATCAGCGCCGGAGTGATTCGCTCTTCCGGAATTCCGGTAAAGCTCGCATTTAACACCGCCGAAAGCTTTGTGAGCATCGGCGGCTCTACATTCGTTGTTAAGTGAACAAGTTTATTCTTGACCGTGTCGTT
>Ga0123355_10001989_pt1 | contig 28859 bp, 17 predicted proteins | sample TergutEmb28metaG_3_FD_89872 | JGI IMG/M metagenome (GOLD analysis project Ga0123355, IMG submission 89872) | Embiratermes neotenicus P1 segment gut microbial communities from Petit-Saut dam, French Guiana - Emb289 P1 | ecosystem: Host-associated > Arthropoda: Insects > Digestive system > Gut ... | reverse complement strand
GGAGTATTTCCTGAGGGTAAAGGCGGCCGGTGCGTAAGGCTGACAACCTACCACCATCCTGTGCCGTTGTCACGAAATCTGGGAACCTTAACTTCCTGGAACCCTCTGGGCCCCCCCGAGCCTGTAACGGGACTGCTTTACCTTTTATCATTGCCTTGAAATCTTATGTAATTTTGTGTTGAATTCTTGAACTTCATTATTAATGGATGATGTCTCCTGTAAGTCATGCTTCTGTGGTGCTGCCAGTGCTATGGTATTTGTATTACTCCTGTAATTTATGAAGTCTTTCAAATGTTTGAGTCCAATGGTTGTTTCATTCTTATTGACATCATTCGAGCCATCCCATATGACTACAGCATCACCTTTGGCTAGTGTAAGCAGTTTTTTATACATAAGGCTGTAACATTTGCCAGGCCTGATCCCGGCATTACCGTTCCACTATACTCAAATTCTTTCCCAAGGTAGTTTGATATCTTGCAAGCACAAACTCTCACATGACAGTCTCCTATTATGAGGATCCTCTTCTTTCTTGGTTTGGGAGTGTATTTGAAATTCTTGCTTTTTAATGTTACCTTTATTAACATGTTCATGTCCTTGAGGTGACTGAAATTTGTTTTGGAGGTTATCTAAGACTGTGTATAGGTTAATTATTGTAGGGATCGGTTGTGATTGATGCAGTGGTATTTTTCTGTTAACTCCAGCTTTGTTGGCAGACACTAGTGTCCATTCATTAGAGTTGTTATTCCTTGAGTCATGGAATTTATATCTTCTTGGAATAGGTGAATAATTTTCCTTGCTGAGCTAAGCTCTTGGAGAACTGTTTCTAATGTATGTTTACATTGAACACAACAAGTGCATTCAGTTAATCCATTTACATTATTTAAATCACTGGTTTCTTTATCGGACACAAACTCTTTTACCAATACATCCATCATCTTTGATGCACAGGTATTTGTTCAGTAACACACAGAGAACCATATATATTCTCCACAACACTGATACAACATTCCATTCCAAAATTCTGCCTTTATAGTCTGCTCAAACATAATTAAACCTTCATTTTCTTTTGTGAAAAATTAACAGGATGTTGAAGGTTTGTTGACCTCACAGAAGGACTGTTTGTTCCCTCATTTCTAACACAGTGGCCTTTTTTACGAACTCATTTCAAGTGACACACACACTTTTGTAAAAGTATGCATGATAAGACTCAGTTCCAGAATATTTTCACCAGTATAAATTCCATTTCCTTCAGTTTTGGATGATGTCAAGTAAAAACTTCTAGGAATACACACTGTGGTGCTAAATGAACACTTCAGATATTCTTATAACTGCCTACCTGTCAATAGTCCCACTTTTTAATATTTTTTACAGTGCATATTTTTACAATCAATATGTATACTAATAAATGCAGTTGATAAAATACACTCCATGACAGGTATTAAAATCACTATATGTTTTGGCCATCCTCAGGGAGGTATGGAACACAGGAATTATAATTCCCTGAGGATGGCACCCTGGTGCCATAACATGTGGGAATTTTAATAATTGTTATTAATTGTATTGATTAAGTGCATTTGTTTGTGGGTGTATTGATTAAAAGCTTACAGGTTTGCCATCACAAAACAAATGTCACTTACATGAGCATCAAAGCCCTTGATCGTTTTGAAAAATAGCAATTTGATATAACACAGTATCCACTTGGGCACCTGAAGCATGGAATAAATTAATTAATTGAAGTCTCAAGCAAACACTGTATATGTCACTTTGAAATGGGTAGTAATTGTGTGACATCTACTCCTGGTTTTATGTGGGAATGGGCTGCTGAGGTATTTCTCCCACAAGTCCCTTATGGAGTTCCTATATGTAATCTTTCTAGCCCTGAGTGCAAGAAAATATGAATTATATAACATTCCTTAAAAAGGACACATTTTTATTAAGAGAATCACCATCAATTACTTGTGGTCAAAGAAGTTTGAAAGATGAGAGACTCTGGCACATAAATAAGAATTAAGTTCTGAGAAAATTAAGTATATGGCAGGAAATGCCTGCCCCTGAATTCAGTTTCTGGTACCATAGATTACGTATATATATCACTTTCTTGTGGCCCACACCACCTATACCAGTTTCAGGGCGGTGGTGATAAGGAATGTCTTGGACAGGGTGCATGCGTCTGATGTGGTGGATATGTAGGCTGTATAAACGTTGCAGAGAATCATGCTACCTCAGCCAACAGTCCACCCTAGCTCCACCCATGAACCGTTGGTTTGGGAGTCCCATCTGCTCATTTAAACTGATGCCCACCCTATGGACTTCAAAGTATGGGCACATGTTCCTCCAAATCACCGAGAACACAGCCCACATCCACATGCCGCCGAAACCCCAAAAGATAATCAATGTTTAAAATACGATTACAACACACCTGGTTTCAGAAGGAATATTGTGTTGGAGAAGTCTGTAGTTATTATTTTCTGTTTTAACACATATCATTAGTTATCAAGAAATCAGTAATGTTTTGCAGCATAGACACAAACCAACAGCTGAATGTTTTAAAGATACCCACAACAATTCAGAATTTTTCAATAATGTAGCTGTTATAAAGGGCATCATGAAATTTTTGGATGTACAAATATTTGTATCTAGTACGTATGATGCAACAAGAGCTTGGGTTGGCAGCTCCACTATGTTGTATGAAAATTCATCTTTCACCACTGCAAGATAACAGACATGAATACAAGGAATTTGATACTGATGGAAAATGGGGGACCAGAATGCTGGAACTGTTTCTTGTGTTCAAGACAAAACGTTTACAATCATCCAATGACTGAGATTAGTTCTGCCTGTCAGGCCACTTGGGGATAGAAAAGATCCAGTTAACAACATGTTCTCCTGCTCTGTTCGAATACCAGATAATGGACGAGGTTCAGAAATCCAGTAAACCTAAATGTAGTATACCACTTTCAGAAGCCATTTGAACTGACACAAAAACCAGCGTAGAAATGTAACTTCAGTGAGCTAAGAGTAGGAAAACGTTATTAACTGCCCAAGTTAAAATAACAATCAAAAGTCAGAATGATGCGAACAATGAGGTGGGAACCCGCAATGGCCAAAGAAATTTGTCCAGCTGAGATCACAGGAAAACAACAATCACAATACCGCATTTCTTTATTGCATCATTCAAGTACACATTACACACTGAGAAAATGTTTATACAAACTTCATAAACGTGCACCATTTCTTACAAATGTCAACACACATAAGACGGGTCAGTCTTTATACAAGTGCAGAGTACTCCCACTAGAGTAAGCCCACAGCAGCAGAAGATAAGGAATGCAAAGAACAGACTTGTTGACAAATAAGTTGATGGAATGTGCTTTCATCTCACACAACTTGCTTCCTTACAAAATGTAACATATAAAATGTATGAAAACCAGTACAAAAATTTAAAAACTTTACAAATCTACAGCAAGTTGTGTGCACTTAGCTACCTATGTGCCAGACCTGTCTGGTGGGAGGCTCAGCTGAGTTATGTACAATACCATCATCAGAAACATACATAAACAGATATGTTGAAACCCAGCCTGTCATCGGGAGGAGATAATAAATTAGAAGGAAAGAGTACAAATTGTAGTTTACCCTCCTGCTTTCCTTGCTCACAAGATTGCAAACATAATTTGTAGTACTCAAACACTGGGAATAATGTAATGAATTACAGCATGTGCCAATTACACCATAATATAACCCAGCTCATGATGCTACAGGTCAGTAACTTTCAAATTCAAGCCCTAAATTTAGTCACAGAGTGTTGTTAGAATGAGTCTGAGCTCTGGGAGGTCTTCTTTGCAACAGTTTTGTGGCCAATGTGAAAGGAGTTGTGAACCACTGTCTTAACCTGCTCTACCTATGATTCATTTCATCTACAGAGCCAGCATGCAAGGTCACCCACCCTAACACTGACAATGCATACTGTTACTTAACTTCCACACTTGTGTTCTCATATAACATGCTTAGTCTCAAAAGTTTAATGTCTTCTTGAATTGATGTCATGTAGTCTGGTATGAACTTCCTACATTTTGGAGAGGCATGCTGCCTTCATATTCAAGGTAGAAGAGCTGGTTGCATATGTACAGATCAGCATATAATAGCCTCCTCACACAGGAATACTGTGGGAGATATGAAGTGCTCATAGCACTGACTATAAAGACTGTTTCCTGGGATGTGGCACTATTCTGCCTGGTAGAAAATTACCACCTTCAAGAAATGTACTGCCTTTGTCTTTATGATACACTACATGGTACATTATACCACAAGACAGTAGTTTTCATAGTCCCTGCTATGGGGCCTCATCTCACACAACAGTTCTTGGGTTTCACCTACTAGAATGCAGGATCATAATCATTCTGCCTTGCTTGGGATAACAACAATGGCTAACCACAATGACACATTTAATGCTACACAAAGATCACCCATTTTCTTAATCTGAGCCACAACTAACACTCATCCACCTAGGTCCTGTAATCGGCACTTACTGTTGAGATGGCAACCTCCCGATGAAAGGTTTCCCTGCTTTGGTTTTGATACAATGAGTGAATATTGTCACATGACTGACGATAAATATTATTTGCAAATCATTTTCTTGCTTTGGTAGTCATAAGAATTATTTACACATGGCTCCCAGCAAATGGTAAGCATTAAATATAGTATGCAGACAAGCAGGAAGTTTGTTCATTGTGATGTCTGACTGCTATGTCACTGACAGGTATCCTCACTCTGGCACAATGTGGATGTTGAAAGGAAACTCTCATAACTTGGATGAGAGATGTAACTTGCATTCTGCATGACTTACCATAATTATAGTGCAGACAGCAACACTGAACAGTGCCAAAACCTCCATTCATTTCAGTCCTCATGTTAACTCCTCAGTTTAACTTCCATAATAGTGCTTGAGGGATATAAAACCACCAAATCCCCTTTTATGTAACTTCCTCCAGTCCCAAATTCTTTCACATTTCTTAAGCCCTTGACATTTTACATTCAGATACACATAATTTACATCCATCGATCAGTGTGCAACAATGTGTTTCACAACCACACAAAACATTATTATGCCATATACCATGATGTCTAGTGTTTTCAAAGCATGCGAGATAATAACAAGCATTTCTTAAATTGATTATTTACTTAATTGCATTGTGAGCCATATATTTAATTAAGTATAGCAATTATTATTTACTATGAGTATATTGAACATGATACATTTGTCTGAAAACTATGTCAAGTGTTATGAATTAAATTTGGTCAGCAGGACAATTTTAACATGTCTTGAATCCATTACAATTATTCCATATGATGTATGAGCTCCAGTAATAAGTCTGAGAGGGAAGAAATTGAATGTCATATCAAAAGTACAGTTTCAGGTCACATTTATTAAATAGTTTAAAATAACCACATTCAATTAAATGATTTTAGCCCTTTTTTAAATGATTCATGACCATGCAAGTATGATTCATTACAAGAAACAAAACCAACAAGTGCATATACAAATATGTATCTTTATTGTAAGTAAGTTAAGTTTTAAATAGTTCTATTGGAAACTTAACATTTTATATTTGTAAATTGATTTGGTGTTCTACGTAATATATCCTTCAAAGAATACCTCCCTGAAGATGGCCACAATAGGTGGCCAAAACGATGAAGGAGGCTATGCTGTTTATAATACAATAAATGTACCTACTGGTATATGCATGAGTTGGGTTTGTTAAACATAATAAGTTCAGCCCTTTTCATAAAGTTACACACTTAAATGTTTCAAAAGTTGTGATTTTGTAGTTTCTGAACAAGTATGTAATGCACCTAATAACTTCATTTTTAAGAAATTCTTAATAAGTTCAGGAAAGTGAAAATTGCTGGCTTCAGCAGGCAGTTCCTGTATATGTATGAGGAACTACAGCACATAATGTCACTACATCTGACTGAATTAAAGCAAAAGACTGGGGAGCTGAATTACTGATGTGATCCATTAATTCTTGGCAAACTTCATGTATATGAAGCAAATTTTGTAATTCAAATGCCATGAAAAACCTAAGTTGAATCTTAGAAAACTTGGAGCAACAATATTTCACTCAAAATTTAAGATTTCTAAAAAAAGTGAATTTATTGAAGAGAATGGTTGGACTACAAAACTTGGAGGTATGCTTTTGGTCCCTTTTTACACTTATCCAAGAAATCTGTCTCACTTGCTGCTGTCTGCTCATCATTGTATGCTGTCTACGTGTGTGGCAAGCACTGGTCAGAATCACCACTTGAAGCCATGGAGAAGTTAGCTGAGTCCCGGTCCTGTTTGTGCTGCAGTGGGGTGTACTTGTGAGGGAAAGTGTGGTGTCCTCCAGACAACCCTGTGCTGGGCACCACCCCACTACCACAATGATGCAACCGCTTCATGAATGGGTTAAAGAGTCGCACATGTGAGGGAATTGTGGTGTGCTGACGTGGGATGGTGGGACCTCCTGTAGGAAGAGGCATAGTAGAGCAGTGTGGGTACACAGTGGCCACTTGTTGTGTAGGGTACAAGGGTAATGTAGCAGCAGGGTGGTCTGTGAATGATGTCATGCGCATGTTGGTGGAGCGGCCAAAGGGTTCATCTGTGGTCTTCGGGCGAGCCTGCTTGCTGCGTCGAATCACCACAGTGTTCTCCACAACTTGGGGTGGTGGGGATGGCACAGCATTGCACTGCAGTGAGAAGCTGCGCCAAGCAGGGGAAGACTGCTGTGATGATTCCACTGTCAGGTCATCTACACTCGTAGATCGTGGTTTGTGTGTCTCTGAGCTTGAGTTGGAGTGAACACCACTAGACGTCTCACTATGACTTGGTGGAGAGCCCCCAGAGCTGTCAGAATCTGAGCGGGGAGTCAGCTCATCATGAGGCATCCCCGAGTCTGCACGGCGCAGACATCGTGGTGTGGTTGTAACTGGCTGCAATGCAAGTCCTGAATATAATCCAATAGCCTGATACAACGTATTCTGAGCCACTGACTGAGACAGTCATCAATCTATGTCAGTCTGTGCTCAGCATGAAATTATACTCACATGATAGCAGCAAGTTATTCTCCTACTGGCTAACATCCTGCAGTACTACAACTTGAACCCCCTCCCCACCAAGTAGCAGATTGTTCACACCTCAGCCCTATTATACACCGCATTACCCTTCAAAACACTCACCTGCTGTGAGTCTGCTGTGCTGCTGTGCACCATTACTGCTACAGGGGCAGCAGGAAGGATGTCACATGGGGACTGAGGGAGGGGCAAGTCATCATGGGATGGTTCTGGTGTAAGGAGAGGACTTGGGTCCTCATAATCTCCAGGAGTAAGATCTCGGTTTGTGCGAGCGTATGTGATGCTGTCATCCCTCAATGCAGAGTCCAGAAGCTGTAGAGGGCAGGAGAGTACAGTTAGAGGGCAGCACTAATACAGTTACAGGTTAATTACAGGACAGTCAGTGCAGTTAGTGGTCAGCACTAGTACAGTTAAAGGACAGCACTAACACAGACAACAGTACCTTGTTCTCCTCAGATACGGAGTCACTCGGGATCTCTCGCAGAGTCGCATAGTCACCATCATCTTCCTCACTTTCAGTCAGCTGGTCCAGTGACTTGTTTCCCTTACTGCCTCCTGACTTTGTTAGCAGTGATTTGTTCTTCCTATGATAAGACAATTTAGCTCAGCTTTTGGCTGAACAAAGAATACCTCTCCAGTTGAAAGTACCAACTTTTGATATAAACTTAGTCCACTTTTTCAGAAGCTCTTATAAAACATTACATTTAGAGGTCCATAACCTTAGTAATGCTATATAGAAAAAGACAGAAATTACATGGCATTGGAAGGTACTTATTAGTTACAAAAAGGTCTTATAGGATGTTACACCATAGTGACCTCTAAAATGTTACTGATATTTTGGAGAAGTATCGTGCTTACATCTTCAGAGTCTAGTGATCACAACAGATATATAAGCTGAAGATGGAAATAGCACACTTCTCAAAAAATGTCACCCACCATTCTTCACTCAAGGTTAACTCCAAATTGGATTAAATAATTGGGAATTATCAGTATGGTAAGTAGCTGAAATACAGACCAGTTATTAAACAAACTACATTTATTCAGCCTAGAATACATGTGGTTTGTTCAGTAATAAACAATGGGACGGCTTCCATAAAGAGAGTTATTCCCAGTCCATATTATCCCATTAATTGGTACAAGGATCTAAAAAGGAAGATCCTAAAATGCAATTCCAACATACATTTTAACAAACGATTTGCTAATAGAGGATTGATTCCAAAGTATGCTAAAATTAAAGGTTTGAAACACTTCCCCTGCGGCCAAATTTACTAGTACTAAGTCCCAGAAATTTCATATAAAAGATGGGATAAAATTCTTATACATGAAAAAACAAAAAATGAATTATGACTTGTACGATATGCACTTACAGCTGTCCAAAGAATGGAAGAGTAGATGGGGTTTAATGACCTGTGCTGTATGAGACTGAGTAAGTGTGGTTTGCTTAGTAATAAACACAGCGGGATGGCTTCCATAAAGATTACAGACCAGTTATTCTGCATTCACCAGTTACTGGAGAAAAATAAAAGTACAGTGAGGCAGTACATCAGCTATTTGTATATTTCAGAAAAGAATATGATTCAACTACTTCTGGTTATTATGCACATAAAAGCAAACGGTATCCCATTAAAGACCTGGACAGGCCCTGAGGGTTCCAGGAGGTTGAGGCTCCCAGATTTTAAGACAATTGGCACATCAAGGTAGTAAGGTTATCAGCCCTGCACACCAGCCCCCTTTATGCCCAGGAAATATTCCTGGTACTCATTTCTGTTAGAGGCTGACCCCAGGATTATGGACATAATAAATCCAAAATGTAGTAAAATGACAACAGGATGTGGAATTAGTCAAAAAATTCACAAAATATTCAAAACTACAAGTAGTACAATACAGTATGTTGTAAGTCTGCCACATATAGTATTCAAATGCTACAACATTCTAAATGAATTCCAATCACATATAAAACTCAATGAAAATGAAAAAAGACAGTAAATTATGTTTAAGTCAACACAGTACATTCTGTATATAGAATGGCCTGAAACAAGGAGATGTATTCTTGTCAGCATTTTTCAGCTTTGCTTTAAAGTAGACCAGTAGACCAAAGAATGCCAGCAGGGACTGAAACTGAAGGGGAAACATCAGCTTCTGGTGCATGCTAATGGTATTAATTTAAAGGGAAAAATATAAATACTACCAAACAAAAGCCCTGCATCTTTATTTAGATGGAGGAAAGGAGATTGCTCTTGAAGCAGAAGCAGAGGAAACTGAGAACACAGTAAAATTTACTTCACTGCCACAGTCTGGAACATAATTATAACATGAAGGAAACAGATACGCCTTTTAAGAAAGTCAAAAAGTATAAATATTTGGATATTTCACTAACAAATCATAAATGCATCACCGATGAAGAAACAAAATAACCATTTGGTTAAGGACAAGAAATTATGGGGGCTATGGAGAAACCATTGACTTTTCTGTGGTCCTGGTGCCAGAGCCATAATAAGTGCAAGGTGAGTAAGACATTTGCCTAGAGTGGAAAAAAATGACAAGCCCAGAAAAACTTTATTTTTTACGCAGTACGTTAAATGCTCAGTTATGCATTAATTGATTGTGTACATAGCCTCATGACTACAATAAACTTATGTTATTATTATTTTATATTTAAGTACATATCTTTTTATCAAAACAATTACTATGAAAGTACAACAGGAAAGAATTTTATGTTCTTGCCTTGGTACAAACATAGCTCATTATGTTACCACATAGAAAGTATCTAAATTGTTTGAGTAGTCCACAGGTATATTTATTTTCTTATCAATGTTTTCAGTGGCTCAAACTAAATAAATTACTCTAATAAAAGTTATATATGTTACATTTCATACGCAAGTTCAGGATCTTAGGTCAAATGTCACTGTTGTCACTACCACCTCACAAAGTAGTGTGTATGCTATAGTGTTATTATTGACTGTATGAAACTGAAAAACACAAGGTTCAGGAGGCCTCGAATGGTGTAATGGTGTAATCAAAGTCTGTGAAACAGTCAAATGATACAAGGGTTGGCACGAGAGAACAAAAAGCTCACATGTCTACATATACAACAAGGAGGTCTGGTAAGTCAACTTTCTTTCCTTGAGAAAGTAAGGTATGCTTAAATCACCTGTTGCTGCTACTAAGGGTGACTTGCATGCTGACTGTGTGAAGAAAATCACATAATCAGTTGCCAGAGTAGTGGAAAAGATGGATAAAGGTTGTACTAAACAGACAAGGGATCTTGTGGATTATGTTTAAACCTGCATACAAAAAAAAAAAATGCATCTTACAAGGTATGGATTAGGGCAGCACTGAAAATAGCTGACCACATGAAAGTGATGTGACATTTTGAGAAATATTTATACTTGCAATCCTGGTTAAAAAAAACCTTCACTTTTATGAGCCAGAAGATTTATTTCTGTATTTACATAAAAACTATGCTGAACCACTTAAATTCAGTCAACACTTTCATGGCTTACATGCTTCAAGAAGCATCATATCCACTCTCATATGTCACCTACACATACCCCTGCTAAGTGATCCCTTTCTTTTAGGTTGTGCATCCACAATGTTTATTCAGTTCTCATCCAGCATGCAGATTACATATCCCATTCATCTTACTCACTATAATTTAATTCTTTAACAACATTCAAAAAAGCACACAAATTATGCAGCATATCAATGTGTAATTTTCTACACCTTCCCATTACTTTTCTTTCTTATGTCCAAACATTCACATCAGCACTTTGCTTATCTATGTTTGGCCCTTAGCATGACAGAACAAGTTTCATGTATATGCAAAACAACTATTACATTCTAGTTTAATATACTGTAAGATGAATGTTGTTAGATACAAAATGAAAAGATAACAATGTATGAAGTAAACATTAGCAAGCTTATTCTGTCATCTCTTCTAATTTCATCAGCAAAAAGAATTCTGATTTTTCACTCTTAGTCCCAAGTACATCACCATTGCTACTTTTCCAAAAGATGTGTTACCTAACTTTATCAAATTATTTTGTTTACAGTTTTCTCTGCGTGTGTAAACCAGTGAAAAATGTTTACAGTTTTCTTTGCATGTGTAAACCAGTGAAAAATGTCTGTAATAAACAAGAACTGACATAATTTTTATTCTTTGTTTTATCTGAAAAAGAGTGTTGCTTTTAAATGTGAAAGATTCCAGCTAAAGTGTAAACAAAATATGAGAATAGGATTATAATTGACTACTGACAAAGGAAGTAAGGAAAGAAAAGAATATTCAACATATGTAATACTCAATACCAGTGTAGTGTACATATGTAACAGAAATTCCTGACTTGACATCAAATGTAAGAACTTTGGATATGTACTACATATTGAATGTATATAACACATATTTGCTACATACAAACCAATGTAAAACAAAACAACATTCAGTTTGCTTGGTATTACAACAAAGTAGGTGTTCCTGTTTGGTCTCACACAAGGAATAAAACATGTCAGATGACAGAAATACTTAGAGAATACAACCGTTAAACCAGCTACTAGTGAAAAAGATACCAGAGGCAAAGATATAAAGGAAATTACTTCATGACAGTCTTATGTCAGGGTAGCTGGGATTGATTGAATTTATGGCAGTGGTATAGAATAAACTGCTCCTTTTCCAGAAGTGAAACATACCCAGGACTTCATTTCTGAATGGCTTTAGAAAATGGGTCAAAAAACAAAACAAAGAATGCAAGATTAAAAATCACCAATGAAATATCCATTATTTTGTCATCAAAGTTTTATAACAACAAATTTTGAAAGAAAAGTACAAAGAAACACAACTGTACCAAACTTTTTCTGCAGGGGGGAGTAGGGGTGGATATATGAATATGGAGAAGCAGAAGGTTATCTTCAACATCTGGCACTGCAGAATGTCTCACCTCATTGAAGCATGGTCATCGAAGGTCACCTTGTGTTTGCCACTCAGTTTGCGGTTGAGCCAGTTCAAGTGGTCTGAGGTCTCTGGGGATGTTTTGGGTGAAGGTGACTTGGGACGTAGCCAGTAGACCTGTTCCTCACTATCATCAGAAGTGCGAACTTGTCCATTGCCTGTAAGAAAGAGCAGTTGGGTGAGTAATGGAGAAACACAATCATCAGTTCTATAGTACTCATGCATGAACAGTTTTGTGTGTAATGAAAACAGCTGATGAGCACTGAACCCTAAAATCAAGATGCTGTAGTGCTGGCAGATTCGAGTAGATACTTGAAAATGAAGACAGTTGCTCAGGACTGTGCAATGCTACCAACAAGCTGTCAGCATCATTTGCAAGTAGGAGCTGTTGTGTGTGCAATAAGGAGCGTGCATTAGTACTGTATATTGTACCCTAGGTCTACGTGGGCCGGATAGCACTGATAATGTTTGGGTTATGCCCAGCCTTGTGAGTGGTTTAAATGATACCAATCAAATATTATATGAAACATTTTTGGTTTTCTCAGGCCATACCTCTTTCACAAAGTAAAAGGTATTCATAGTTGCATTCACCTTTTGCTAGTGGCATAGTCAGAAATTAACAGTTGGTGTAGAGAACTGTGATGTGATTTGATGGTTGGTAGTGACAGCATATTATGATGGAATGTGGTAATGTGGTGAACTGAGAATTTACTTAAAGAGTACGTCTATGAAATTGGATTCAATTGGGATTCAGAAAGAGACTGATTTAATTTTCTTGGGGATATTCGTAGCTGTCCCAGCTCACAGTACTTATTAGGAATCTATGTACTGTTCCTCAAATTATGAAAATAATGTCTTAGGGTGTTGCTAAATAATTCAGCCAAGAATTACTGAAGTTAATGCATCAAAAGGAACAGGTATTAATGACATGATGGCCGAGGAAATTTAACCACACCAGGCTTCATTGAAGCTAGAAAAAAAAAGGATGTGATGTGTGGCTTTGGTTGGCCAGTAACCTCCGGGGTTCACAGAGAGTTCCTTGGGTCAGAATGAGCTGGGCCAAGCTGGTCTGGGCTGGACTAGGATGGGTTGGGCTGGGTGAAATTCTAAAATTTCCACCTATGCATATCTATAATATATGTTACTACCAAAGCACATGCAGTATTTTAAATCAAGAATATTTGTGTGAAAAATAAAGAGTGGATGAGCATTTTACACTGGTACCAACCTGCTGCAAGCACTTGCAAGCAGGAGCTGTCACATAAACACACATAGTGTAATGACACTGTGCTCTCCCAGTAATGGGTTGCCAGTGCCTGCAAGCAGGAGTCGTTATATAAGTGTGTGTCATTACCAAGAATGGTTAAGCAATGTACATTGCTAGCAAAATATACCTTACCCTTGGCTTTGCATTCCAAAGCAGCCCGTTGGATCACACTCATGATGGCCTTCTTGGGTGATATGTCTGTGATGGTGTATGTTCTACCATTGCCCACCACTAGCAGTGGAGCTTCCAAGGCATCATGATGTGCTGAGACCAAGTCCACGTCTGTTACCAGTTTGACAGAACGTGCAGAGCGCACAGTGGCACGTCCCACAGTGACACGCAGCTTAAAATCCCAACGCTGTTTGAGTGTGAGTAGAAGCCAGAGTAGGATCCACAGGAACAGATGAAGAATGGCACCCACTGCAGTGGCAAGGATGGCACCATCCAGTGACCCACGGTATACTAAAGTGTAGTCAAACAGGAGTGGTGCATTGCACACTGCAAGTGCTAACAGCACACATAATGCAGCACAGTGTGTAAAGTATCCCCAGTTAGCGCCACCTGCACCACTCAGTACCACCACACGCCGCTCTTGCTCTGTTCGAAGAAAGGAGTTGAAGCGTCCATAGCCATACAGGTACAGCACAAGGCTTGAAGCAAGAACCAGCACATTGGAGAGCACAAACAGAGCCAGGGTGACATGTGCATTGAGCAGGAAGGGCTGAGGGGTCCTGAGCAGCGGTAGGGATTTTGCTGCTCCCACCACTTGCACCTTATAGAGTACACTGACACCTGCAAAGGCCAACAGGCTCTGCAAGCCATTGGCGAGCAGCTGCAATGAGAAGAGTGCTGCGAAGCCCTTGTTGGTGTTCCAAAACACAGCTGGGTAGCGCACTGCATACACAAGAAGGGCCAGTGCATAGTTGAGGAACTCAGCTGACACAGGTCCCTTGCTGGTAGCCCACTCCTCTGCTTCCATATTGGGTGACATCAGTTCCTGCATATCACAATGGATTTAATGTTCATTACTGTAAATACAAATCTCTTGTCAAAAAGATTTAAAAAAGTAAAAAACAGCGTAATATCCACCCTAAAATTTTTAGTTTAGAATCAAATCGCTAAATTCCTTTCAATTCCACTGAGTGGTTTTCATCCTGAAACACACGGACAGATATGACTTTCTTAGCATTCTCCCAGTAATGAGTCAATCTTTAACACTTTGTCTAAAGAATACATACAAGATAAAAATTTAACTGTCAAGTAAAATTAGGGATCTCACACTGTAGAAAAAATACATACTGACAATTTTGCTACAGATTGTTGAGGAAAATGTTTGGACCTAAAAACGAAGTAGCATCACACTGTGGAGAAAATTAAAAGTGTACCAAGAATCTTTAATAATTTTTCCCCTCTTACTCCTGTGAGGATAATAAATAACAAATTTTGAAAACATAAACATAACACAGTAATTATGGCATTTTTAGTCTATTAATCCCTCAAGGTTTTCATTTCATGAATGCCAAATTTGATGCCTTGTAGATATCAATTACCACAAAAGGCACAATTTAAAGCAAAAACACTGATAGAAAATGCATTTTAGAAGTGTTTCCACTTTTTACACACCTGACACATCAAGGCTGAAACCCATGCAGCATTATTCACTGCTGTTATACCCTCCTCAAATACAATATTCAATTGTTACTTCACTTGAATAAACAGGCTGCAAACAGCTTTTCAGAACAAGGGAGATGAATTTTTCTTAAAACACTGGGAAGTGATGAACACATACTGTGAAGTGAATTATTACAATGCAGGTTTGGGAAAAGTGTGTAATTACTCAGGCCTGTGGATACACATGGTGTGGACTTAAAAACACAGTAGGCATACTAAAACAAATGCTGTTGATTTCAATGCAGTATGTAACTAAACATTTTAAAAGAAGGAAAATATTCTTCAAGTTTCCCACAGTATATAGGTACAAACTTCATGTTTCCTCTAGATATTCGAGTGTCATGTTTCAAAGACTGTGAATGACAATGCCACAGCTGTCCCATTCGAAGAGCCTATATATAAAAAAGGAGATAAAAGTAATACATCTAACTACAGACCCGTTTCTCTGCCTACTTCATTTTCGAAAATTTTTGGAAGGATTATATATAATAGATTATATCATCATATTAATGATAATCACATACTCGTTGATGAACAATTTGGCTTCAGACAGTCATCATCAACAGATATGCATTGACCAAGAGTATACTGACAGCATTAAACCATAAATTATTAGTGGGCGGTATTTTTTGCGACCTTCAAAAGGCATTTGACTGTGTCAGCCATGACATCCTGCTGTCTAAAACAGAGTTTTATGGTGTTTCTGGAAAAGCAAGCTAACAACCTCATCAAATCCTACTTACAAGATAGATATCAGAGAGTCTTGATAGACCTTGATTCAAGAAAATAACACTCCAAATGGGAATCTGTCACAGATGGAGTTCCACAGGGATCCATACTCGGGCCCCTGCTTTTTCTCCTATATATCAATGACATACCAAATGTAGTATCTGATACAGGTATTCCAGTGCTGTTTGCAGATGACACTAGCTCGATAATCACAAATTCTGATAGACAAATGTTTGAAAAAGACATAAATACTGTCATATTACAATTAAACAAATGGTTTAATGGTAATCTATTACTATTAAATTTGGAAAAAACTTACTTCCTTCAGTTCTTAACAAAAAATACTAATGCAACTGACCTAAACATACCATATAAAAATAAACAAATCTCCAGTATACACAGCACAAAATTTTTGGGATTGATAATTGATAATAATTTATCATGGCATAGCCATATTGACCAAATGATACCTAAACTAAACAAAGCATCTTATTATATTATATTATATTATATTATATTATATTATATTATTATATCTTATTAGATCTCTGAAACCGTTGCTGTCTTTTGAGACGTTAAAAATGGTTTATTTCTCAGTAGTCCATTCAATTATATTGTTTGGTATCATATTCTGGGGTGTATTAACCCATAGTAAAATCATATTTAAAATCCAAAAAAGAATAATAAGGATTGTTACGAACTCAGGCAATAAGGATTCTTGCCGAAACTTATTCACAAAATTAAATATTCTCCCTCTCCAGTCTCAATACATATTTTCATTATTGATGTTTGTTGTCAAGAATAAAGACCTATTTAAAACCAACTCTGATGTTCATAGCTTTAATACAAGAGCTCACTATGATTTCCATATTCCTCCAGCAAACTTGACAGTATTCCAAAATGGAGTGTGGCATTCTGGTATCAACATTTATAACTATCTTCCTCCTACCATTAAACAACTATCAAATGATATTTCTAAATTTAAACCGGCCCTAAAAAGATTTCTCTATACAAACTCTTTTTACACATTGGAAGAGTATTACAGCTGGAAATAGGGATCTGGTTTCCTTACTATTACATTTTGGCAATAACATACACCATTGCACTGATGTTAAATTATGATATAACTCAAAGCACTCGTGCTTACACATACAAGCAGTCAAATAAGTTGTATAGGATATACTAGTTATACTGTCAGCAGTGATCTCCTAGGGCGAATCAATGTATTGAGCTGTTTGATGGATAATAGACAATCTCTAACAGAACATGTTACTATTTAATTGCTACATCTCTGTTGTTAAGAGAAGATTTAAGGATATCATATCTTCTGTGTGTGCAGTCAATCAGATGACATACTATTCTCATATGAGGACATTGAACTGGGTTTTAAATCTTCTTGTGTCTTTACTTCGTATGTTTTTTTAGAATTTAAGTTACTTGTGTACGTACTTATGTACATATCATACTAACAATATGACATATTGTATATCCTATAGGTTGCTTGACCTTGTAAACAGATTGACAGAATGTTTTATAAATGAAATGAAATCTCCACACACACACACACACACACACACACACACACACACACATGCACACAATGGCAAGGCAGGTAAGGTCACACTTCAAGAATGTGTTAATTGTTTTGTCTGACAACAAGAAAGTCCATCACAGGAGTTTACCCCTCAACTTTCAATTGTGAATCAACAGTTTTACATACGAACCAAAAGACAGGTGTAGCCTAACTAGGAATATGTGATTCTAATAAATAGGAAGAAAGCAGGGCCAGCAGGATTCAAATTGGTACAGGATGATGTAAAATGGCTTGTGTACAATGCATCTTCCAATACCTGGTGACTGCGCAATGCTTGATTCTTGGCAGTGCTCATTGATGATGCCAAGGTTATGTCTTCTGTAACATTCATCAGGTTTGATGGTGGTAGGTGTACCGATGATGTGAGGAATGGCAGTGGTGTAGGCAGAAAATTTGTATGATTTAGTGATGTCATGAAACTAAGCACCACAAGCCGGTCTTGGTGCACAACCATGAAGTCCAGGTCTGTTTGCCAGATCGCATCTGCAAAAGGAATGTGATGAACACTGTCAACTTATATGACAAAGACCAATTTTATGTGACCAGCAAAGAATAATGTAAAAAATACTGTACAGGGAACTGAGACAAACATTATATACAGGAATGTATGAATTAAACACTTAAACAGATATAAGGAACACATTGATAAAAGTGTTCTGATGAGCAGTAAGTATAAGAACATAATGATCAATGTACAGATGCTAGTATTAAAGTGTTGTGATTACAGAGAATGTCCCCCTGAATGCACAACTCACTAACAGAATATAAATTACATTCCAAGGAACACATTAGTCTTACCCAAATTAAGAAAGGAAAAACTTTTTTATATTCCTCCAGCATTAGTGCTTAGACAGCACATTAATAGCCAGACACACAAATCCAATTGCTACACTCACATTTGAATCACATACAACCCATTTTAATATCCCTCCACCTATGCCCAGGTCTCCAAATCTTTGCAACTCTCTTGCTCCTGTTGTCCATGAAAGTCACCTGACACAATATTTCCATATCTCAAATCTGTTTTCTATTGCTTTGTTCATCCCTATGCACCCGATCAAGTGTCTTCAAGTGTGACATTATTAGCCTCTCCCAAATCTCAAAGCTTGGGGAACACAAATTTCATTATTTTCACTAGCATACAATTCAGTTCATATTTGACAGACATGAATTCAAATTAACTCTGAAACAAAGCATTGAGGCATGTTAATAACCAGAATGCATATCAGATTTCACAAACATAGCCCCAGTTGTTCATAACTTTCATCATCAAATGGAAAGCTGCACTTTGACTTAACATTACTGCCATAATATTACTTTACATTAAAGAAATATAAGACAATCTGTCCATCTATCCATCCATCCATACATACATATGTATATCTACACATCTGTCTGCCCACCTGCCTGCCTGCCTGCCCATCTACCCACCTGTCTGTCCATCCATTCATCCAACTAGCCAACCAACTCCATGCAGCAGAGTCCTTCTTAAGAAGCTCATCGTTAATCATTTAATCAAGAAATTCCCCGCATTTTGTGGAACCTGAAAGTTCCTTCCTGTGTTTGCAAGATCCTTCCACTTATTCCTATGTGTATACTGAGCTGCATGAATCCAGTCCACAGTCTTGAATCTTGTTTCTTTAGGCCCACTTTAATATCATCCACACATCTATGCCTGGTTCTTCCAAATTGTTTCTTTACTTGTTTATTTTTTAACCAGGATAGTGAAAGGACATCCCTTCTCTCCCATGCGTGCACCATGCCCTGCCCATCTCATCTGCCCTGAGCTGATGAGGAAGATCTTTCAACACTAGAAATTTCAGATTATTACACTAACTGCACTAGTGACCCTTCCACCTGAAAAATTTGCGTTACTGGTATTTTCGAGAGTAGAGAATTGTGAAGTAATCACTATGGTCAACATTTTCTTACTGAGGTTCCTAAAATCTACCCACTTGTTCAAAAGTTATTTGGACACACATACAGAACCATACACAAATTATATTCACATAATACCTACATCTATATACATGTAGACCTACACATACAGGTTGGAGAGGCTTCATGCAATTATTGCTGGCAACAATAGATTCTGGGTATCTTTATGCATATTGGGATGAAACTCATGATTGCTGGAGGTATGATTTTGGAAATGTAGGCACATCCAAAGTAACAAAGCATTCATTCACATTTATTTAATTACCTAAAAAACTGTACAACTTACAGATAAATGAAGCACAAAATACGTGCTTCATTTTTTCCTACAACTTTTGGCCCAGTATTGTTTGCACCTAAATACCACGTGAGTTAGGTACGAGACACCTGAAAAAACTTATGTAGGTCTCACTTCTGTGTCTGTTGCTTTAAGTTCAATTATAATTAAAACTGGAATTTATCCACAAATGTCAGTGAAGTCCCCAATCTCAAAACGATGAAAATCCATTCATCATTTCTCAGGTTGCTTCATGTGTAAGGATAGAGAAGGCAATTTAAATACACATTTCTCAAGGGTGTGAAGCACCAGTATAGAAACCAGATTATCAGGTAATCAAATATTCCTGTACACAGTGTAGCATAAAATAAAAGAATACAACCAAAAATATTAAGCAAATACAAAAAGAAATTAGACAATTACAAGAAGATACTGTATTATAAGCCTCAAAAAAAAAAAATCTTCCAAAGAGATATGAGGGTGAATTCATACAACAATGGATTCAGGACAGGCCAGTAGGCTCATGTCTTGCAGATGATTTCAGTGATGGTGTAGCTATAACCGTTTTCTAATCTGATGATCAGTACATCAGACACATTTGTTACGTTGTTTCCCACCTCAACTGAATTCAGAAATACAATCCAGGTCAGAGGCATTATCATGACATTACACACGTTTCACTCACAACAGATTCTCCTCTCAGCAACAATTTCTAGAGTTCAGGCTGGAGTCTGAAATGCATTAAAAATGCATCAGGAAGAGGGTGCAACATACTGAAAACCTAGTTTAAACTGAACCAACTTGTGATAACTAAGTAATTTAGTAAAACACAATGCGTCTTGATAAACTAGTAGTCAGTCAGCTAGCCATGTCATTTTCAGGCCTTTATGTAATTTACAAGATCCGTTACTGAATCCACAAGAACCCAATATTAACCCTATCAACTTAAGTCAGATGAATCCAATTCACACAATCGCACCACATTTCATTAACATTCACTTTAATTTCTTCCATTCGACTCATAAGACCTCAAAACTGCGCCTTCCCTTCAGGTTTCCCAACCAAAATTTCATATGCATTTCTCGTATGTTACATGCAGCTTGCTCCAATATGACCATGACATTCAGATGCTATAACTTCCCGAGCTGTAACACACGTACTGTGTCGTGCTGTAATTCAGAACTGGTAGGGACAACTGCTTTCCTACTTTTGAAATACTGTATTGTCATATTCCTTCTCCACTCACAGAATTTCAAATTATATACAATAGCTGGCTCCCCAGCAGAGTAAGTCATATGAACCATATGAAGTCTACTTCACTTTCATCAGCATAGACTGTAATCAGGCTTCGGACCATCCAACACAATCAACTCCCAGTCAACCAGCCGACTTAAGTGGACCCTGAAAATTTTAAGTATTGAGGCCACTCATAAGAATCTTTACTTTCCCATATAACATACCTGCACAGACAGCGAAATAACATCTAACTTTTTTCAGCACAGCATAGCAATTGATGTGTCCCACTGTAGCCAGATAACACATTCAGATCCCAGGAAAGCCAACCATTTTTGACAAAATTGGAGGTACTTTGTCAATGCATCAGTGGAGTCTGAACTTGGGAAGGACTATATTCAGGTAATTGTAACTCATCTCTGGGCATTTCAGTCTAATGCATTTCCATCCTTAACTCCATGGAGTTATATTTATATTCTTAGGCTGGGATGACAGACTGTGTGTTTTGGATCTGCGGTGTCTAACGGACCTGCTACTGTTCATCCATCAAGTACATGAATTGACATGGAGGACTTCAGGTGGAATGATAACTGACAGGGGAAAATGTAAATACTCTCAGAAAAACCTGCCCCAGTGCCACATTGCCCACCACACATCCTTCAACCACTGTTCTAGGAGAGTACCCTGGCCTCCTCAAACTGCCAGGCAATGGTACAGCATAGTTAGCCAGGTGTTGCTACACTTAACAGTGTAAAACCACGTCAAATACCTTTGTGCAAAAGGCCGGTCTCGATTAAGCGCGCCTCCACCAGCAGCTTTGGAAGTAGTAGGCAGAATGACGTCACCAAATGCAAAAACGGCGCTGTAGGGCCCCCATGTTGCCACAGCGATCGCAGCACGCCCGCGCGGCCAAGCACAACACTACTGGCAGGATCTGCCGTACAAGTGCTAAGGTGTCGCCCCAGTTTGAACCCATCGTTGGCTAGATTGCCGATCTTGAACAAAGCTGCTGCGAGGAAGAAGGGTATAAGAAGTATAGCGACGCCGTTTAGTGCAAGGTACGCATGTAGCTCCAGGTGTGGGGGTAGGGTTGACCCGGGCCACGTCAGAGCTGCATAGCCCAAGAAGCGCTGAGCACTCTGCTCCGCAATGTAGGCCTGCAAGCCGGCAGTGCAGAGTCCATACCATACCGACCACAGGCTGTTAAAGTGCGCACGAAAACACGAAGCTCTCGTGTGAGTCTGTGGTTGTTTCACGGGCTTGGTGGCCTGTATCTGTGGCTGTTGCTTTTCATTGTTTTCGAGCGTCATGAGGCTCTGCGATGTGGACATGTCCAGCTAGAACAAGAAGAAATGTCTGACATATACCTCACAGCGTTCTAGTGTATTACTGATTACACAAAAATACGTCATCACTCACCTCAGGCGCGACTACGGCATGGCGCGGGTCCGTCTGAAACACACAAAGAAGCGTCAGTAATCAGTTCGGTCACTAGTAGTTGATTAGTTTCAGTGCTACCACTTCAATGTGCAATTCTCTGTTCTTTAAGTACTGTATACACTTGTTTGAAATTTAACAGAACTAACTTCCAAGTTTCGCATCTTCGCCATGTTTGTATTTTTTTACTTACAAACAGTACTTCCTTATCTACTTTGTAGGTTTGTGTATTGGCTATTGTACCAAATTTAATTGGCGTAGATCAAATCGTTCATTACTTATCGCCATAAAACTTAAAGAGAAAGAAAATGTCCGTCCGGCTGCCACCTTACATTATACAAAAATACTTCCTCAACACTTTTTGCATATTTGTCCATGATCTGTTACTGGACATCATTTTGGGTACCCTAAAGCAATTGCAGCTTTCACTTCTCCTGCCTCACAACTTTGCGCGACCTCTGCGTTGTTGTTACTGTAGGAAATTATTAAATGCATATGGTGGGTGTACTTCAGTGGAATAATATTCGTACCAAATTTGGTGAAAGTAAGGCAAAGGATTAAGAGCTGAAATTGGATACACAAAAAATGAGCAAAGACTCACACAGAAAACATGATGGTACAATAAGGCCACCTGTTGTATTCTGTAAGAAGTAAAGTTACCAGAAATAAGTGGAAATTGGGTAACAGCGTCACCATTACAAAGAACAGTCTGTCACTATTTAAGAACTAACGACCACTGCATCGTCTCTCAGTTTGTTGATGTCGTTTTGGAAGCAAAGATCGGTGTTTACAGAATAGAACAGCTTTTGTGAAATGAAGCAAATGTCTATCGAACATTTTATATTTTCCCTGCAATTGTCGTAGACAGGACGTTCACCAATGTAGTGCGCGCCTAATACGTAGTTCTGGGATATCCACTCTCCTAAAAACTGGAGAGAATTCCTTTTGTCACCAGATGTTTGGGTGCTGCATTTTACGTAATTTTTATATTTCACTTGTGTTATAATTTAATACGATTTTAATAATACTGTATATTCATTGACTGATACTACTATGTATAAATATTTGCCATTTATATCTGACAACATGTACAGCAAGCTATACGTATCTTCAACACTTGTAGTTCCCTGAAGATGGCTGCGGTTTGCAGCCGAAACTTGCAGGAACAGTAGAGCCAATTGTGCAATTAGTTGGAATAAACTTGTGTGTATGAAACAATTTCCACTGTAGTAGCACCAAATGGCCAGTCCCAACGACCGCGTGGTCTAAGACGGTGATCTGCGGCCGCTCGCTTACTTGGATTGCGGGTTCGAAACCCGCCGGGGGCATGGGTGTCTGTCTTTTGAGTGTGTGTGTTCTCAGTTAGAGGTCTCTGCGTCAGGCTGGTCACTCGTCCTGAGGAGTCTTACTGAGTGTAGTGTTTCTGAGTGCGATCGTGAAACATCGATAATGGGGAGGCCCTGGCCCACTAGGGCTGTTTGCACCATGGAAATAAATTAGCACCGTATGACGCTGTCTTCCACATCCGAGTACGTCAAGGGCAAGGTCCGATCATCCTGGGTCAAGTTCCGCAGAACTTGTTCCCATTTACATATAATAAACAATTATTTAGATACGTATACGAGAGAAAAGAACTTCGTACAAACAGAGTGTCCGCTCCCACTGCCATATAAAAGAATATTACAATTGTAACTTCAAGTAGACACTCTTACCGACGCAGATTAAGACTATTTACAGTTAAGAGTTAGGTCAAAAGAACAGTTGTGAAAAGAAGTTATGATCCTGACTCTCCCCTCAGTCCTTTATATAGTAAAAAAAATTATATATTTTGCGACATAGTGGCATTGTACGGATTATCCTGTCTTGTGTAAGTTACCATATACGTATACGCTAAAACGTTGGCTCCGTTTTCACGCTTGAAATCTTTAACAAAAAATATTTTTTGCAAGTCTGTAGATATGTCTGTGATCCATGTTCACCCAAAATTCTACTAGATATTGTTATTCAACGAAAGTGAATTTCAAGATTCCGCTTTCTTACTTTCAACAAAAACACACATTGTATGCACATGAGACCTATTACCGCCAAAAATTTCGACGTGATAATAGAGTGGCTTCGCGTTTAGAAGGTTGTAGAACCATCAAAGCGGCGTTCCTGATTGGCAAGGAGTAAAAAGTGGGAATGAGATGGAGAAGTCTCAAGTGGAATTGCATTAATATCAAATCTTGAGAAAATCCAGTAATTCTGTCCAAGTAAGCGTAGCATCACACGAACATGTAGGCAGTATAAGCTTATCTTCCCTTATGTAGTAAATTCAGCTAACATAAACATGCAGTATGTCATAAACGACAGATTGACATAGTGATCATTTGTAGGCATACTCGTACTCACATCAACATTTACTTAATATGAGCAATACCTCGCTTGACCATGATAACATAAATCATTGATAGCTTCAGGCTGCTGGTAAAAGTTACAGCAGGTACTAGATAGTTGTCTGAAGGACGTGACGTGTCAATCCGAACGAATGCGAAAGAGAGTGAAGAGCCTTCAGATTCCAATTTCGCGCAAGGGGCATCGTTCAGGTCATTTAGGGCAACATAACGGCGGAATCTTATGGATGAAGCACAGACCGAAAGTTGTATCTTTTGCTAATAAGAGAAGTATCCATACAAAAAGAAAATAAGTTTTCTCTTAATTTTCTTAACTTAAAATATACGCGACTGCATGATCTGTATTAACTAGAAACTGAAATTGAATCCCATACGACAAGGACCAGTGTCTTCACAGACAACCTTAGCCATCGATATCAAAGGCTCGGTTACCTGAACCCAATCGAGCTGCTGGTCCACTGTCCGAAACTGATAGTGACTATTTGTAGGACTTGTCATTCCGTAGGCCTATCAGAGACGCTCCTGAATGATGTACCAGCACGTGTATGCCACTGGAGTCTGCACATACCCCGCATTTCTTAAATAAGCACCCAAACTGATACAAGCGGAGCAACAATCAACATAATCAGACAAAAGCTAAACCTTACTTTACAGTAACTCCCGACAGAAAGGGATGGGGGAGACACACACGGGCGGACAGAAACGAAATCTCATGGGAAATGTAACCAGGGGAAATGATATTTTGTGTGAGTTCACAAGTATTGCAGCCAAATATATATCAAATAATAGCAAGAATAATTTATTAATTTGAACATATATATAACGAAGTACTTATCAAATTCCGACAGAATTGATCCACACAGCAGGTAAAACGAACAATCTGAGACCCCAAAAAGTTTTAATTATGTTTGGAGAAATAAATAATTGCCTCAACTGTGGAAAGAGTCCGTAAGATTGATCAAATCAAGGAAGATGAGATGGGCGGAACACATGATGTGCTCAGGGTAGAAGAGAAACGCACAGAGAGTTCTCGTCGGAAAAGCTGAGAGATACCACTTGGAAGACATTGGTGCAAGTGGAAGGATGATATTCAAATGGATCTTGAAGGAATATAATAAGAGGCTTGTAGTGAATTCGTCTGGCCCAGCAAATGAAAAAGTGGCAGAATCTTGTGGATACAGAAACGAACTTCGATTTCCATAAAATGAGGGGGGCATTCGCTACTACACAAGGTCGCAGTGGGTTCTCAAGAAGGACTGCGATCCATAAGGTTAGTCTCAGTTTCTTTCTTCCCTAACTACAAATTGTTAATAGGAATGGAAACAGAAGCTGAAGAAATACCGCTAGTCGTTTGTATTTATTCGGGAGCAGTGTTACGGACATACGGCTTGCATATGTAGCTGCAGCTGGTAAGGTAAATTTGCCCCTGAGCGAAAATACGTAGTACGTTATGGAGACGTGAAGGTCAACTTTCATGCTTTCTAGACTTGGGCACTATCGTTTCTCCAGCATTTATCAAGGTATAAATGTGGTAACTTGACAGTACCACCGTTTGTTTTAATACCTAACGAATTCAGAGTATCCGATCAGTAGCTTACGTTTCAAGTCAAAATCCACATTGAAAAAATCCCAAAGATTTATGTACATAAGGAGTTAACGTTGACAGAAAATCTTAGGTTAAACTCTGTGTGCAGTTGATAACAGCAGAAATAAATCTGTCCTTGTGTCCACCGAGAAATAACTCACCCCATTCTCAACCTCGGAACGTGTTTCGGTAATTGGTATGGCAATTTTAACACACATTCTGTGATGGGTACAACACTGTATTCCTCCTACTGCTGCGACAGGTTCCTTAGTCCTAATAAGTTGTTTTGATTGCCAGACCTTAATATTTATATCTTACTTGAAATAATTGTGCCGCTATTTTATAAACGACAGTCAATTTATACATTACAGAACTTTCAATAGCAATCCGAACAATAGAAGGGCTAGACTCAAGAAGCAATGGGTCGGTTGTAAGTATTTTATTATGTGCAGCACTTTTAGCCGCACGTACATTCAAAATCTGACGTCAGCAATCTCAACTAAAAAGGTCTGAACTCAGGCACAAATGATTCAGCCTTATATATGTCAGGCTGCCTAACATCTTTAAAGCCATTCACATTCACAAACTGACAGAAGTAATTCTATCGCTTATTCAAGATAGGTTCTTTTGTGGGACCCCATGAACAGATTACCGTTACCATTTCTGACAAACTTACTTGTAAGTTAGTGAATCGTCTTAAATTAATTTGTGATTCCATACAATTTGTTGGGTTACTGTCTCTGTCAAGCTCATTAATTTGTCTCCAGGATATTCCCTGTTATGTTCTTGAAGTGTTTTAAGTCTTACAGTCTTCATAATACTAGGACACCCTTCGCTTGGTTCAATAACCATTGAAATTAAACCCAACCTTCCTTGATTTCACATTTTGAACACCCTTCACTGAACCATCTTTTATACCGCTTTCAGTCGTGATGATCTAGTACATTTTTAGGTGTTTTTTTGTCTTCATACTTTCCCAGGTTGCAGTCTTATTCGCATCATCGCCAAATTTTTTTTCCCAAACCTGCATTCCTATTCAAGATTTTAACCCGACGCTGTTGTTAATCTCCAACTCCTTTAGCAACCTGTTATCGAAAAGCTCCATATCAGAACTCTGTGTTGCTCGTTTACTTACTAACTCTCTCTACCTGCATGTTTATGTCTTTGAAGCTACCAAGTAACTAGAAGGCATATTAAATGACTTACAGCTTGCTAATACACTTGCTACTGTTCCAATAAATTTGACCCGTGAACATTTCAGTTATTCCGAATTCCAAACCTCGTTGCTTGTAAGTCGTTTAATATGAACCGTGCAAGCATGGGGCTGAGACATTTTCTGAAGTTTAAACTGGAGGATCATCCCTTATCATCCGTCCGCAAATTCTTTTTCAATATATTTTCGATTACACACTTTATATATGGAGGCTATTTTCGCCATTTGCAATCTCAGAATGTGCCATGCCGTGATGGTATCAGAGCACGTACAAGGGCAATTTTACGAAACTTTTGAAACAAATTTTATTATCAGGTATGAAAATAATATTTAAGATCTTACAGTCCCTCTTCCGCATTTGTTTGTGATACGGACAAATGTAGTATTCCTATACTTTAAAATAATCGATTTAATAAAAATTATAAGGTATAACATTAATTACATAATACGGTATGTAACAGAATAACCAATATCACAAAAAATCAAATCCGTTTGTCTTTCCTCTAATAATGCGACTCACGGCACAAGGTCAAAATACGAAATCAGTTCCGAAGATACAAAAATCTGTAAGTCTAGATGTATGGTGAAATGGGGGAGGAATCGGTTGGGAAAAAAATTGAAAAAATTTCACAGTTCAGTTGAAAGGATTAAGGAAAACCAGAACGAAAGAAAGTCAGAATAACAGGTGCAATAACAGAGATCTGATTGGCCGTGTACACTGGTAATATTATCTGACATTTAAGAGGAGCTTCCTGCTTTCATCTTCAGGGTTTAAGCAGTCCAAGATTTACCGATTGATATGGCGTCATATACCAGAACAATTGAAACTCATCAACGCCTTTGTGCAGACCACGAATCTCGCATCATTTTGGTTTCCTAGGCAACTTGAACCTCAGGCAGACATTATCTGGAGAAGGCAATCTGTTTGCCAGCAGGAAATGTCTGTAGACGTCTCAAATATTGTTGCGAGCGATTGATTTTCCATACCGAGCGTCGGGTCACCGAACCCACAAAACGGGTGAGTGCAATAGTACTACTGTCTGGATCAAAACATTGACCAAGCCCTACATATTAGCTACAGGAGATTCGGCCATCACGTAGACATTTCGAACCCTCTTCAGTATGCACAAGACGACTGACTTTAGCACAGGTCACTTACTCATTTCTGAATACGAAACACTGAACTCAGCAGCTCATACACTCTTCTTCGTGTCCTTTCCTCTCTTCTTCTTGCCCTTCCTTCGATTCTTCCAGTTTTATGTGTGTCGTCTAGCAACCAAAAATCTCCGTATCAAAGCTCCTGCTCATTTTTCTCCCTTGTTTTCCTTTCTTTCCTAGGTTACATCATCTTCCCTAACATGTTGTCTCCCCCCCCCCCCCCCCCCCCCCCTTTTCTATTTTTTTTTTGGTTCCTTTCAAATTTTTCTACCCCTTTTTTTTTTTTTTTTTTTTTTATTTTTTAAATATTTATAT
>Ga0123355_10001988_pt1 | contig 28865 bp, 22 predicted proteins | sample TergutEmb28metaG_3_FD_89872 | JGI IMG/M metagenome (GOLD analysis project Ga0123355, IMG submission 89872) | Embiratermes neotenicus P1 segment gut microbial communities from Petit-Saut dam, French Guiana - Emb289 P1 | ecosystem: Host-associated > Arthropoda: Insects > Digestive system > Gut ... | reverse complement strand
GTTTTACGACACGATTGCCCCTTGTAATGATTGCCGCGGGTGTTGGAAGAAACCTAGGTGTATTATTCGAGACGACATGGACAAGGTCTATGCGGATGATTACGATGTCTTAATTATCGCTTCTCCTTTACACATGTCATCCTTGCCCGGCCCCCTTGTAAATCTGGCGAGTCGATTGCAACTGTACTACGCCTCCAGAGAAAAACTGCACGATCCAATTCTCCGCCGTAAAAAAGATGCAGTCATGATCCTAGTCGGCGGTGGCGGAGGAGGCAGTCCGAATATTGCAATACAGCAGATGAAGACAATTTTTAGTCTCCTTTGGGCGAAACTGAACGATGAAAACATCGTCATGTCTATGAACACAGATCACGTCCCCGCCAAAGATGACGAAGCGGCAATGGGACGGGTTAGGGAGATCGCGCAAAGACTAAGCCACTAGATGCAGGAAAACGCCTGTCCATTCGACTTCTTATGTAAAAATATGCAGATATTGAGAAAAATAGCACAAATACAACAGAGCGGAGGACTCCCCACTATGAAAAGATTACTATGCTTCTTATTGATTACGGCTCTCTTTATGGGGCATCTCACCCCGGCAGCTTTTGCGTCACCAGTTGGAGTCACAAGTTACAGTGACCTTGCAGCCGCCATTGCGGCGGCACCAGCAGATGGGGTTACAATAACGACGATTGAGCTGGCAAACAGTTTCACAGCTACTGGCGGGGCACTTAGCATCGCTGCCGGGCAAAACATTGTCCTCACCAGTGCGACAGGATCAACTTTTACCTTTACACAGGCAACCACCGGACAGCGGCACTTCAGTGTAGTCGGAAGTCTGACCCTTCAAAACGTTACATTGGCCGGACCGGGCGGCACGACCTTTGGCGGCGGTGTGAATGTTTCCGGCGGATCACTTACTGTAACAGATGGTGCCACGATCACAAACTGCAACGTCAGTGGGTCTGGCGGCGCCGCGTCTTTGACGCGCAACAGTACATTTACCATGACAGGCGGCACCATCAGCGGCAACACCGCTACCATGGGAGGTGGCGCTTTAGATATTGAAAACGGCTATGCTACCATTTCCGGCGGCACGATCTCCGGTAATGTGGTGACCTCCGCCAGCGGATTTGGTGGCGGCATTTATCTTAAAGCGGCGAACCTGACCATGTCCGGCGGCACAATCTCCAATAATCGCGCAAACAACGGCGGCGGAATCTATGTGGATAGCTCCGGCCTTATAAACATGACCGGCGGTACAATCAGCAATAACGTTGCTGCCGCAAACGGCGGCGGCATATTCACTGCGCAATATACCAGTAACAATCCCTTGCCGCCCAACTCCTACGTTAACCTAATCATCGGCTCGGCTGTGGTCTTTACGGGCAATATAGCCGGGAGCGGCGCACGAATTCCGCCGAGCAATGTAGCGCCGCCGAGTACGCAGATTCAAACGACAAATACCAGTTCCGTTTTTGGCAATCCGCTTAACAACTTGGATATCAACTATTTCGGGTCGGCGGGTGTTATGGTCATGTATCTGACGGTTACATTTTCTCCGGGCGCAAACGGTACATTCCCGCCGGGGACTGTGACACAGCAAAATATCCCAACCACAAATAGCCCCCTCGTCCCAACCTCCGTACCGGTACCGCAGCCAATTGCAAACTACGGATTTATCGGCTGGTCATCAGACGGGGGCTCCACGATCTTGACCTCTGCGCAAGTACTTACCACACCGCTCAGTAACAATACTACCTATATAGCACAATATGCGCCGCCTATCACGCTGATTTTTGACGGGCAGGGTGGTGCGCCTGCAAGCCAAACAGTGACACAGGTTCAAGTGACCGGCACCTATGCAAACGCTCTGTCACAAGTCACGATTCCGACCCTCGCCAACAATATCTTCCGCGGCTGGTTTACCACGCCAAACGGGAGTGCGAGCGGTGTACAAATTCTCCCATCCACTATCGTTGCTATCGGGACAGCGAATCCAACAACGCTATATGCCTGGTGGACTCCGAACCCGACAGTTACCATCACCTTTGACGCCCAAGGCGGCGCACCTGCAACTCAAGTCGTACCGGGTCGAGTTGTGGGCAGTACCTATGCCGCCACGCTTACTGCAATCACAACGCCGACCTATCCCGGTCTTGCCTTCAACGGCTGGTTTGACGCAGCGTCGGGTGGAAATCAGATTACCAATTCCAGTCTGATACCAGCGGGAGATGCATCGGGAAATATAACTGTTTATGCCCAATGGGTGCCGATTGCACCGATTACCGTCACCTTTTTAGCCCAAGGCGGCACGCCGGATGGGCAAATACAGACGGTGGTGCCGGGCAGTACGTATGCCACTGCGCTGTCTGCTATAACCCAGCCAACACAAATGGGCCATGATTTCATCGGCTGGTTCACAGCGCCAACGGGCGGCGTGCAGGTACTCCCCACCACCCTTGTAACAGCAACAACGGATCAATATCTCTATGCCCACTGGGTTTCGGTGACGGTGGCTGTCACCTTTGATGCCCAGGGCGGTACGCCTGCAACACAGCTTGTGTCCGGTCTGGCACCGCTCTCCTCCTATGGGCCTGTTTTCGCTTCGATTGCAACGCCGACTCGGCCCGGCTATATTTTCCAAGGGTGGTATCAGTTGCCAAATGGCGGCGGAAGCAGCGTGAATCAGTACGCCACAGTTCCCATGATGGATATGACAATTTACGCCTTTTGGACGGTCGCACCCACATTCATAGTCACGTTTGACGCGCAAAGCGGTACGCCCACCGGTGAGACGGAGTCTGTGACAACCGGGAACACCTATGCCGCCGCTTTGGCCGCAGTCGATACACCGGCGCGAGCTGGCTTCATTTTCCAAGGTTGGTTTACAGCACCAAGCGGCATCGCCGGGGGCGTGCAAGTACTCGGCACGACAGTTGTCACCGCGACGACGGCGCAAACACTCTATGCCCGCTGGATCCCAGACCCGACGGTGACGATTACCTTTGATGCGCAAGGAGGTGCGCCTGATCCGCAGGTGGTGTCGGGGAATACGTCCGGCAGCACCTATGCTGCCACCCTTGCCGCAATTACCACGCCGACACTAGCCGGCTATACTTTCGACGGTTGGTTTACAGCGGAAACGGGCGGGACAGAGATTACCGCTGCAAGTACCGTTCCATCGACAGATACCACGCTTTATGCGCAATGGACACAGATTCCGACCATTACTATCACCTTTGATTCCCAGGGCGGTGTTTTTGACCCGGCCCACATCATCCATGGTGCCGGGACAACGCTTTCAGCGGATCAGACGCTTGCGTATTACACACCTGCTACGGTAGGCGGAACTTTTTTGCAGGCTATGTCAGCCACGGCCGATCCCAATCCGCCAAATGATGGTAATATCTACTATTTCGGCGGCTGGTGGACAACCCCGAACGGGGATACAAGCGGTGAGCAAGTTTTGCCCTCTACGGTTGTATGGGATCCACCACCCGGCGGCATCACGCTCTATGTCCATTGGGATATCATACCCACGGTCACACTCTCCTTTGACGGAAACGGCGGCACACCCGCGATGCAAGTGCGGCGCGGCGCGGTTGAAGGGATGAATATTAACGCGAGCTTATTTATCCAAGACCCGACGCAAGTGGGCTATACATTTGCTGGCTGGGTTGACGGGAGCGGAACCCCGATTGCAGACACAGACCCGATTCCGGATGTAAACACAACCTATTATGCCCAATGGGTGCCGATCCCCCCCATTCCCGTCACCTTTTTAGCCCAAGGCGGTACACCGGACGGGCAAGTGGAGGACGTAGTCCCAGGTGATACCTATGCCGCCGTGCTGTCTGCCATCCGGCAGCCGACGCGGTTGGGTTATGCCTTTGCCGGTTGGTTTGACGCATCGACAGGCGGGACGCAGATACTCCCCACCACCGTTGCAACCACGACAGTACCTCAATATCTCTATGCCCACTGGGTCTCAGTTACCGTTACTGTCACCTTTGACGCGGGGGGCGGCACGCCTACTCCGCAGGTCGTACCGGGTCTGGTTCCGGGTACCTCCTTTGGCACGGTTCTCGCCTCGATTGCAACACCGACCCAGCCAGGATTTCTCTTCAACGGCTGGCATGACCTGCCGCCAAACATGGGCGGAAGCACTATCTCTCAGTATTATCTGATTCCCCCAACGGATATGACGGTTTATGCCTGGTGGACACCTGCGCCGACATTCTTAGTCACGTTTGACGCGCAAGGCGGAGCACCCACCGGTGCGACAGCGTCTGTAACAACCGGGGATACATATGCCACCGCTTTGGCTGCGGCCGATGCACCGACGCTGGCCGGTTTCTTTTTCCAAGGGTGGTTCACAACGCCGGGCGGAGTTGCCGGAGGCGTACAAATACTCGACACGACAATTGTCACGGCAACGGCGCCTCAAACACTCTATGCCCGTTGGATTGCAGACCCGACTGCGACGATTACCTTTGACGGAAACGGCGGTACACCCACAACACAGGTCATCTCCGGCAGAGTCGTCGGCAGCACTTATTCCGCCACCCTCACTGCAATTACAACGCCGACACAAGAAGACTATGCCTTCGTCGGCTGGTTTACAGCGCAGGACGGTGGCACGCAAATTACGGCTTCCAGCACTATCACTGCGGGTGATATAACGCTCTACGCCCGGTGGGTTCCAATACCAGCAATTACTATCACATTTGACGCCCAAGGCGGTACGCCGGACGGCCAAACATGGCAATTGGAAACGGGCGACCCCTATGGAGATGCGCTGAGTCAAATCACTGCTCCGGCACGCCCCGGCTATGTCTTCGCCGGCTGGTTCACAACACAGGACAGGTACACGAGCGGTGTGCAGATTCTCGATAACACCATCGTCACGGCAACAACGAATCAAACGCTATATGCCCACTGGATTGCTGTGGGTGTCGCCATTACCTTTGACGGAAATGGCGGAACACCTGCAACTCAGGTTATATCCGGCAAGATGCCCGGTGATATGTATGCCATCTCTCTTGTCTCAGTTACAACGCCAACAAGAGAATTCTACACTTTCCTTGGCTGGTTTACAGCACCGGCGGGCGGAGACCCAATTACCGATACGAGCGTAGTTCCTGATGTAGATACAACTGTCTACGCCCAATGGGCTCCGATTCCGATCATCATCACCTTTAACGCACTAGGTGCTGCACCTGCCATGCAGGAAGAATCTGCGATGTCGGGTGACACCTTTGCGGCACCTATTGCGGCTGCCACGGTTCCGACTATGGCTGGCAACGACTTTGTGGGCTGGTTCACCCAAATCATTGGCGGGATACAAATAAGCCCAAGCAATATAGTTACACAAAACACAACGCTTTACGCGCGATTTGTATCAACGCCGCCGCAGCCCCCGATACCACCGCCAACAACACCACCAACGCCCCCAACATCGCCGACTTCACCCACACCTCCACCACCCCAGATACCACCAACGCCCGCGCCTCCGATAGATCAAGACCCGGTCTTCTTTAGAGAGGATGTTACCTTAAAGGAAACGCACTATGCCTATCTCATCGGCGGAAGTGCTAACCTCATCGCACCAACGGATGCCATCACACGCGCTGAAGTGGCAAGCGTTCTTCTGCGGATTGTAAGTGATGAAACGCGATCTGCCTATTGGACGCTTGAAAACCCATTTCCTGATGTGCCGAACAATGGCGGTACTTGGTTTAGTAATGCTGTGTCTGTAGTAAATAACATGGGGATTATGACAGGCTTTTCTGATGGCACTTTCAGACCTAATCAACCAATCACGCGGGCCGAAGTTGTCACGGTTATTACACGGTTTTTATCCGATGAAATGCAATATAGCGACACAGCGGACATGTTCCCTGATATTTCTGCCAGTTGGGCGATAGACAATATCAACCTAGCAGCCGAACTCGGATGGATACAGGGTTACGCGGATGGAAATTTCAACCCGAACGCGAATATCACGCGGGCAGAGTTTGCCACTATGGTAAACCGTATGCTGAATCGGACCATAATCGACATTGATGCAGCGAATATGAGAACCTGGATAGATAACGCAAACACGAGCGCTTGGTTCTACTGGGCGATGCAGATTGCATCTAACTCTGCGCCTGGGGCTCCAGCGCGTGACTGGGCGGCCTTGCAGCTGCCGAATGCGAGAGCGGAAGATGCGATTATCTAGCAAATATTTGCCCCAATCCCATAAAGCCTAAATCCACCATCCTGGTTGGTGGATTTAGGCTTTATGGGATTGGGGCAACAAAAACATAAAAGCAAATCGACACAAAAAGCCAGCAACCTATTGCGGTTGCTGGCTTCTATGGCGGAGGGTGAGAGATTCGAACTCTCGTGAGCTTGCACTCAAACGGTTTTCAAGACCGCCCCGTTATGACCACTTCGGTAACCCTCCATATTCAACTAGCTTTGCTATTATACAGGACAAAAAACGAAAAATCAAGCGAAAAATTGAGACTAAAACGCAGAATATTTCACCGCTTGACAATTTTAATGCCTTTGCACTGACACCCGTGCAAATATTTTCGTTAAAGTTCCGCTGCTGCGGCTAATATAGTGTATACCCTAAAAAATATATTTTATATTCCAATAGTCTATGATATAATGATCGCCACGCAGCTATTGTAAAACGGATTTGAGTCGTTTCGCTCTCCGGCTGTGCCGAGAACCGCGAAACATGATATAATGATTACTATGCAACACTGTAGCAGGATTTAAATTTACGCAGGGGGGTGAGATTGCAGGTGGCTGGGAAAACAGAAGCTGTACGGTTGAATAAGGTACTATCCAGGATCGAGACTTCGGCCGATCGTGGGCTCACCCGTGAGCAGGCCAGGGAGCGGTTGGAAAACGGCTATGCCAACATACGGCCCGAATCGGCCGAGAAAACAGTCGGGCAGATTTTCAGGGATAATATTTTCACATATTTCAATCTTGTCTTCACGCTTCTTGCTCTGTGCGTTGTGCTTGTGCGGTCTTATCGGGATCTCATGTTCATGTTTGTTATCATAATAAACTGCGCTATAGGCATATTACAAGAACTGCGCTCTAAACGTGCGCTGTCTAAGCTTTCATTTATCGCAACGCCAAACGCTGTCGTGATTCGTGATAAAGAACGGATCCCTGTCCCGGCACATGAGACAGTACTGGACGACATTGCCGTGTTCACAACCGGGATGCAAATCTACGCCGATGCGGTCGTCGTCTCCGGCGAATGCCAGGTGAATGAGGCACTGGTCACCGGTGAGTCGGATGAGATCACAAAAACTACCGGAGACACGTTGTTATCCGGCAGTTTTATTGTCTCCGGCGAGTGCTGCGCTAGGCTTGACAAAGTAGGACGGGACTCTTTTGTCGCACAGCTTACGCTGGAGGCGAAGAAGACGCAGCAAAAAGGCCGGGTCAGCATGATGATATCTCTGAAGCGGCTTGTACAGATAATCGGCATTGTTATTATACCGGTCGGGATCACGCTGTTCCTGCAGCAGTTGCGCGCTGAAAATACTATAGCGGTAGCGACTGTACGTACAGTCGCCATACTCATCGGTATGATTCCGGATGGGCTGTACCTGCTTGTCTCGATTGCACTGACTATAAGCGTATTGCGTTTAGCACGCAACAGAACGCTTGTCCATGAACGCGGCTGCGTTGAAATGCTTGCCCGGGTTGACGTGCTTTGCGTTGATAAAACGGGAACTATAACAGAAACGCACATGGAAGTAAAAGGCACGGCGCTTCTGTGCGCGGACAGGTATAATTCCGAAGATATCGACATACTGCTGGCCGATTACATCGCAAGCTCCCCGGATGATAATGAGACGATGGCGGCAATGCGTGAATATTTTAAAGCAAGCTCCAAACGCCGCGCAAATAAGGCTTTGCCATTTACATCGGCAAATAAATACGGCGGAGTTTCGTTCTATAATGACGAATCGTATCTCCTCGGCGCGCCGGAGAAGATTCTGCTGGATGAATACGGAAGGTATAAGGATGAAATTGAAAAACACTCGTCCCAGGGATACCGTGTCTTATTGTTTGCCCATTATGACGGGGACATCTCACAGAAAGTTATAAGCTCCCGCGCATTCCCGTTGGCACTGATACTGCTGGCTAACCGTGTGCGTCCGGAAGCCCCGGGTGCGTTTAAATTTTTCGCCAAGCAGGGCGTTAAAATCATAGTCATATCCGGCGATAATCCTGTCACCGTGTCACAAGTGGCGCGTGAAGCGGGAATAGAGGGAGCCGAGCGTTTTGTCGATGCCGGGGAACTCACCACAGACAGGAAAATAAAACGCGCCGTCAGTGAATATATCGTATTTGGCAGAGTCACGCCCGACCAGAAACGCAGACTAGTCCGCGCCCTGAAAGGCACTGGGCATACAGTGGCAATGACAGGCGACGGCGTAAACGACGTGTTGGCATTGAAAGACGCCGATTGCAGTATTGCCATGGCATCCGGCAGTGAGGTCGCAAGCCAGGTGTCAGACATTGTGCTATTAGACTCTAATTTCGCCGCAATGCCCGCCGTTGTGATGGAAGGCCGCCGCGTTATCAATAATATTGAACGTTCAGCCTCACTGTTTCTTGTTCGGAACATTTTTTCGCTTCTGCTGGCGCTGGTAAGTATAGCTTTCGCGCTGGAACTTCCACTCACCCCAGCACAGTTGTCACTGTTCAGCGCCACACTTATCGGCATACCGTCATTCGTCCTGGCGATGGAGCCGAACAGGAACATTGTCAAAGGCCGGTTCTTAAAAAACGTTATAGTAAACGCTCTTCCGGCAGGACTTACCGACTTTATCGCGCTGACGGTGCTTATCATCGTCTGTATGCGGCGGGGCGTTCCGTCCGGAGAAATGGCCACGATGGCGACTATTATAATCGCGTTCGTCGGGTTCCAGATGCTGTATAAAATCAGCCGTCCGCTCAATTCACTGCGAATCGCGCTTATTGTCGCCATGTTCGCGGGCTTTACGCTCGGGGCAATTCTGCTGCGGGATTTATTCGGGTTTTATCCTCTGGCTGGTCAGAGCATCTGGCTTGTGATAATCTTCTGCATTGCAACGGTTCCGGTGATGCTGTTTTGGTCGCTGGTTTTCAGGAACAATAAAAATAACGATATGCCCCGGTCTAGCGAAAAACCCATGTAGGGGCGGAGGTACAAAACACCCGGCTCTGCGGAGCCGGGTGTTTTGTCCACGGGACGATTGCCATCGTCCCCTACATGGGTAAGTGCCTGATTGTAACCACGGACGGCCAAAGGCCGCCCCTACATCATATTCCCAATCAGACAAGCGGCCGTTTCAGCGTGGCGGAGTTGTATTTCGGCAAATTCGTTATATGTAAGGTCGTTATAATCCGCCGTCGCGGAGGTGAAACTTTCTGCCAGCCCCACGGCGCTGATATGTATCGTACGCAATCCCTCTGCCGCTGCGCGAAACGGCTTGCACTCACAGTTTGGGGAATATGCCCCACCTGTCAGTATAAAATATCTTACCCGCAGTTTCTTTAAAATCTGCAAATTATCCCGCACCAAGCATTGCAAGGTATCTCTCGTCCGCGATTGACACTTTCTTGCCAGCTTGCGCAAACATTCCGCGTCTTGTGCCAAAACTTCCATCATTCTGCAGAGCATTTCGGGTTCTGTTTGTACTTCACCTTGAGGCTCGCGTATCTCGTCAATACCCATCCCAGATCTGTTCTCTGTCACACGCTGCCACACGGCGGTGAATTTTTCGCTGTCAAAGCTTAGATTGTCCATAGCCATCCCCTCCTTTCTAAGCCTATAGTATGCCGGAGGTTTATCCAATGCACAGATTTTTCGTTTCACCGGCGGATATATCCGCCGATTTAATCCGCCTAAGTCAGGAAGATTCCACCCACATCCGCGCCCTGCGGCTGCGGCCGGCTGAATCATTTATCGTCTGTGACGGCATCGGAACCGACTATGTTTGCCGCCTCGGCAAACAAGACGGCGGCAGCGTTGCGGAAATTATTGAGGCTGTACCCTCACTTGGAGAGCCTTCTTTTGACTGCACTGTCTTTATCGCGTTCTCCAAAGGATCAAAGCTCGATATAGCGGTGCAGAAATCCGTGGAACTGGGCGCTTGCAGGATCATTCTTTTCCCGTCGGAACGCGGAGACAAGGCGGACTTGAAAAAAATACCGCGGCTCCAACGAATCGCGCTGGAAGCTGCCAAGCAATCCGGCAGGGGGATAGTCCCTGCTGTTACGGCGGAGGACACGTTCGATTCAGCCGTGATTCACGCCGTGAGCACTGACTTTCCGCTTTTCTTTTACGAATGTGAGTCAGAAACGACGCTGAGAGACGCGCTCTCACAATACAACGCCGGGCAATCCGTCTCAATCTTCACCGGGCCGGAGGGCGGATTTACGGACCGTGAAGCGGATACCGCCAAATCCTCCGGAATGACGGCTGTCACGTTAGGAAAAAGAATCCTACGGTGTGAAACCGCACCAATCGCGGCACTGGCCGCCGTGATGTATCATACGGGGGATTTATAGGCCAAATGCAAATCTAAAGCCGAGTCAACATCTGTTGGCCCGGTTTTTCATTATTTCGTAAGAATTAGACAATCTTTCTTGTAAGATTTTTTCTGTAGTCTAAGAGCGTCAAAGCCGTAGGGGCGATTATTAATCGCCCGAAAAGCAGGATAGCATTGGGCAAAATTGCAGGCGGTTAATAACTGCCGCTACACGCGACACCCTCAGCAAAGATGTGATATAATAGCCGCAACACCAACAACACACGGAGGAACCATGATGAACATACTTATTTGCGACGACGACAAAGAAATCGCGGCTGCCATATCTGTCTATCTTGAACATGAGGGGTTTACAACGCATCTGGCGCATAACGGGGTGGAAGCACTCAAAGTCCTTGCAGATGTGGAGGTAGAGCTTATTATCATGGACGTAATGATGCCGGAGCTTGATGGAATCCGCGCCACGATGGCGATTCGTAAAGAGCGCAATATACCAATTATAATGCTCTCTGCCAAATCCGAGGATACCGACAAAATCATGGGGCTCACCGTTGGCGCGGATGATTACGTGACAAAACCGTTCAATCCGCTTGAATTGATCGCCCGTGTAAAAAGCCAGCTGCGGCGCTTTACCGTACTCGGCAGTCTGCCGCCGCCGGAAGCGGGGGTCTATACAGTTAACGGCCTGTCAATTGACGATAACCTAAAGTCCGTAACGGTGGACGGTAACGATATCAGACTTACACCGCTGGAATACAAAATCGCGTTGCTGCTGATCCGCTCTCCGGGCAGAGTTTTCTCAATAGACGAGATTTATGAGCGCGTATGGGGCGAGGAGGCGTTTGTCGTTGACAACACAATCGCCGTGCATATTAGGCGAATCAGGGAGAAAATTGAGTTCGATCCGAAAAATCCAAAATACATAAAGGTGGTATGGGGAATTGGCTACAAAATGGAAAGGCTGGACTAGCCGCCCGGCCGTTAAAATTATAAGCTTTATACTGATACTCGTGCTCGGCGTTGTGATAATCAACAGGGCTGTTGCTACGCTGATGCGGAGCAATGATACAGGCGTGGGGCTGGGGATTGTATTTGTCGATTTATCTGAAGACACCCCGCTCGACACAGGTTTTTTTGACCGCAATATGCCGCTGGCCTATCGCCACGCTTTGACAGTCTTGCATTATGGAAGCGAGGCAAATATTCTGGCCGGGGAATTTGCACGATGGGACTTGCATCCACCGCCAGTACGAAATCCATCTTGGAATGAGATGGTCAGCGAAGACATACAAATTTTGCAGACGGATATGTTCGGGTATCTGCACATCCATCACGCGGATGGCTCTTGGGAAATACTGCCGATCACGCGGGATGAAGTACACCATGTGATGGAGAGAACCATGCAGATGCAACTCAATGAGTTTCGCATGGCGCTGTCAAGTCTGAACACAACTCCGGGACTTCTGTTTTTTGTGAATAGCGGAGACACCGCCCACTTCAACACCGGATCAAATATCAACTATTTCAGGTCTCAGCCCGCCAATATAGTCGTGAGAGCCGGGGAAGTATCAGCCTCCAACTTTTTCAACTTTTGGCCTCCGCCTCCTGTATATGGTGAAATTATGCTCGCGTTCACCGCTGATGTCATAGGTTTTGACTTAGACACATACTCCGCCGCCCGCACAGCGTATGTTGATGATCTTATTAGCATAGCCGCCGCGTTCACGCTTGCGCTTGTGCTGTTTATAATCCTGCTCGTCGGCGCGGGCAGAAAGTACGGGGCAGACGGCGTACACTTCTCGCCAATCGACAAACCGTATCTGGATTTGGGCCTTGCCGCGATAGCTGCATTGGCAGTATTCGCAACATTTATCGTCCTTGAGTTCGAACGGCTTGTCTGGCACCAAAATAACGTCACCGCGCTTACAATTCTGCTCTCCGGGGCTGCGGTACTGGTCGCCACTCCGTTGCTATTGTGGATTATGAGTTTGGTAAAACGCATGAAAGCCGGTAAATTTTGGCGGCATATGCTGATATTCGCCCTCCCACGCTGGATTTTTACACACACCGCGCGCATCGGGAAATCTCTGTGGGTCGGGTTCCCGCTGACGTTCAAAATTGCGGCAATATCTGCGGCGTTATTCGTCATCATGCTGATTGTTGGACTTGCCGGATACAGCGGAAGCGGCGGACTTATGGTCTTCTTCGCGCTGGTATTCACCGCGATAATCACATTCTTAATGCTGCGTTACGCCAAAAGTATTCAAACGCTCAACCAAGCCGCGCTGAACGAGGCTGTTGACGCAAAAATGAAAAGCGAGCGACTGAAGACAGAACTAATCACAAACGTGTCGCATGATATACGGACACCGCTGACATCGATAATAACATACACCGATCTGCTGAAGCACGAGGGACTGGATTGCGAACAGGCACCCGCGTATCTTGATGTCCTGATACAAAAATCACAGCGTTTGAAGGCTCTGACAGACGAGTTGTTCGAGGCGGCGAAAGCCGCAAGCGGCAACATTGAGGCAAAGATTACGGAGCTATGCATAGTCTCGCTGATAAATCAGGTTTTGGGCGAACTCGACAGCGCGATAAAATCCTCCGGGCTTATATTGCGCGTGAATCTGCCGGAGCGGCTGATGGTCATGGCCGACGGCCGCCTGATGTGGCGAGTTATGGAGAATCTGTTGTCGAACGTCTTCAAATACTCCCTGCCCGGCTCCCGCGTGTATTTAGACGCAATGCAGGATGAGTCGTTGGTCCGGGTCGAGCTAAAGAACGTTTCCGCCACGGAGCTGAACGTTGATCCCTCCGAGCTGACAGAAAGATTCAAGCGCGGCGATGATTCCCGCGCGGACGGCGGCAGCGGATTGGGGTTGTCGATTGTGCAAAGCTTCATAATGGCACAGGGCGGTAAATTCGCGATATCAATCGACGGCGACCTGTTCAAGGCCACCGTGTATCTTCCGCCCACAACAGGCGAAGGGCTTGTTGGCGATACAATGCCGCTGGAATCATCCTTGGTACCCGCTCCGGCGGATGATGCGGCTCGTCCGCGTGGGTTTTTGAAGAAGATCAGGGCAGTGAAAGAGGCCTTTAGGGGCGGACACTAAAACAATAAAAGCACTGACGGCAAAGATTTTCATCTTGCCGCCAGTGTTTTCATTTATGTGCATCCTAGTAACGCTATTTTCAATTATGCATAAAGATAATTGAGTCTTTCACTTTGAATCCGTTTTTTTCGTAGAACTTAACAGCCGGGTATCCACGCTCCGTTGTTAGTGCCATATTATTCACGTTTTCCTTTGCTATTTCAGTTTTCACATATTCAATTAGCTTGCTGCCCATGCCTTGCCCTTGAACTTTTGGATTTATGCTGAACTCATCAACCCACAATTCTTTAAAGTCCATATAGGTCATAATACGTCCGACACACATGCCAACAGCTTCATTATTTTCGATAACCACAAATCCTCGAGACATACGACTAGCCATCAACTCATCAATACGCTCGAACGCTTGTTGCAAAGTCCAACGCTCATTCCATGGTTCTTCACTAAATGTCTCTATTAGTGATTTAGCACATGATTCAAAGTCAGATTCTTTTATTGCTCTGAATTCCATTTTTACCCTCCTGTTCTGGACAAGTCCCAGATAAATACAGGCTATTTTTTCAGGAACTCACTGATCACGTCGTCCAAACAAGGATTTCCTATCTCCTGCAACGCGTACTCCACCCTTGTGTTGGGCTTGTTCATTTTCACGATTCTGGCGAGGTCAATCGGAGTCGCAACAACAATCGCGTCACAGGGGGTGTTTTTGATGGTTGCTTCCAGATCCGCAATCTGCTGGTCGCCATATCCCATCGCGGGCAGAACCGCGCCTATATCCGGGTAGGTTTCATACGTATCTGCCAGCCTCCCGACGGCATATTCCCGCGGGTCAACAATCTCAGCCGCGCCGAATCGGTGGGCGGCGACAACTCCAGCGCCTATCTTCATGCCGCCGTGCGTCAGCGTCGGGCCGTCTTCAATAACCAATACCCGCTTGCCCTTTATCGTTTCAGCTGAATCCACATGTATCGTTGATGCCGCGTCTATCACAACCGCGTTGGGATTGACTTTCGCGACATTGTTCCGGACAGCTTGTATCCCCGCAAAATCCGCGCTGTCGATTTTGTTGATTACAACGACATCCGCTATACGCAGCGTGACTTCACCGGGGTAATAATTCAGCTCATGCCCCGGGCGGTGCGGGTCAACCACTGTGACCATTAAATCGGTTTTATAGAACGGAAAATCATTGTTTCCGCCATCCCAAAGGATAATATCGCAGCCGTTGGGGTCGTTTTCTGCTTGTTTTAAGATTTCGGCATAATCAACGCCTGCGTAGATTACGTTCCCGCTCGTGATATGCGGCTCGTACTCTTCCATCTCTTCGATTGTGCAATTGTGCTTTTTCAAATCCTCCAACGACGCGAAACGCTGAACTTTTTGCGCGTTTAGGTCGCCGTACGGCATAGGATGTCGCACAGCAATGACTTTTAATCCTCTTTCATTCAGCAACTGCGCAATTTTGCGTGTCGTTTGGCTTTTTCCACAGCCTGTTCTGACAGCGCCGATGGCGATGACCGGTTTTGAACTCTGCAACATCGTCTGATTCGGCCCCAGCAAAGTAAACGCGGCCCCGGCGGCATTCACTTTCGCGCCGATGCCCATGACATACTCGTAATTCACATCACTGTAAGAGAAGACGCACTCATCAACGTCATATTTTTTTATCAGCACTTCCAGTTCATCTTCCGGATAGATGGGAATTCCGTTCGGATAGCAGCTTCCGGCCAGCTCTTTAGGATACTTTCGCCCTGCGATATCCGGAATCTGCGCGGCCGTAAACGCCACGACCTCGTAATCAGGATTGTCTCTATAATACGTGTTAAAATTGTGAAAATCCCTGCCCGCGGCCCCGATAATAATAATTTTTTTCATTTGAAATCCCCCTTTTATATTCCTCTAAAGAGCATAACAGTTATTGCATTATTATGCAATAGACTTTTTTGCAAAATTATAGATAATATCTAAAGTTATCCGAGGTGCGAATGTATATATTTTGCATAATATGCAGTGATTGTTGCATATTATGCACGTTTCGTTCGCGCTCGCTCTCAAAGAATACACCGCCTCAGATATGTCGGTCAGAATTATAACTCATATGGCAAAATAGTTCAAGTATTTAATTAAGCCGTAAAGGGGATGGCCCCCTTCTCCAAAAGCAAGTATTTCCCTTGAACGACAAGTAACGGCATGATATAATCTAACCACTCTCGCACAATTTTTATAAGAGAGCACGCCGCGAAATGGGAAGCTACAGAAACTTTAAAAGGAGATATATGAATCAGTTCAGGGACAACTCAAAAGACAAATCCACTGCCGACTCTAAGCTTCGGCGGTGGTTAATAGCGGGGATTGTGTTCGTGCTTGGACTTCTGCTCATCGCCTTCGCGTTGCGTGGATTATGGCGCGGTATGCGCGATACTGCCGCGGCGCAGACAGAGCACACGTACTTGCGCGACTTAGGCTCCGCAATAATCATGGCCGCCACGTCACCGCGTGCTGTGGCGCCTTTTGTTGAGCAGCCGATTCAGGAATCCACTCACGATGAAACTGCGGAGCAGGTTTATGAAGCTACTGACCCGGATCCTATGGATTCACCGCCGCCGGCGGATGCTCCGCCCGGCCCCAGCGCGGAGCAGATTGCGGAGTCACTGGACGCCCTGGCTGAAATAAATCCCGATTTCGTGGGCTGGATTATCATCGCAGGCACCACAGTGAATTACCCAGTCGTGCGCGGGCGGGATAACTCACGATATCTGCACACCACGTTCAGCGGTACGGCGAATCCTGCTGGTGCTATATTTATGGATTATCGTGGTTCTGAAGGCTTCGCCGCGCCGGCAAGTCTAATTCATGGACACAACATGCGCGACGGCTCAATGTTCGGCTCGCTGACTAATTTTCTGCGCCCGGAGTTTTTGGCTGACCATCCGGAAATTTTTATTGTAACGGCGGAGGGTGAAACGCTCGTCTACCACATCTTCGCAACGCGGCGCACCGATGCATGGGACAGGGCATACACGCTGGATTTCAACAGCGCCGAAGCAGCCGCGGCGTTCTTCGGCAGATACGACACCGAGCGATTTCTAATACTGTCCACCTGTCTTGGCGGCACGGACAGATACGCACGCCTGCTGATATTCGCGGCGTTGGTTGAGGATTGAGGAGCGCATATGTATGTTATTATTTTTAAGATATGGAATACAATATAGAGAAAGGTTGAATTGAAATGTCAGAACGAAAAAACATGCTGGAACAAAAAGACAAATATAAATGGAGACAAGGTCCTCTTCCTAAAGTTACACGCGATGATATGGCTGCGGCATTTGCATGTGCTAACGATCTGGAAACTCATAAATGCGATTGTCATCATACTACATGCCCATACTTCGACAATTGCAAGGCATGTATTGTATTTCATATGCGTTTGAACCAGTTCCCGACTTGCCAAAGAGACATGTTGGCGGAATGGGGAGTTGATTACATTGCAAAGACTACCTGAAAAACGACCATGCAAATGGCTCAGACCCCTGCCGCAACGCAAGAGAGCAGGAACTCAAAAAGTTCCCGCTCTCTTGCTATTCCGTGTCATCACTATTAGTTTCGCCGTTGAGAATTGCTAAAATCTCAGGCTCTCCATGGCTAATGTACATTTCCTCAGTTCGCTGCTGCGCTTTCTGTAATATGTGAATTGCAGCTGTAACATGCCGGAATAATTCTAAGTAAGCGGCTGTCAAGTAAAGATTAAATAAAGAGCGAATTTTTCTCGCGGCACATCCGTCGATTTATTCACAACATACTGCCTTCTATTTGCAATTCATCGAAAAACGCCTTTTGTGTATTCCCTTACGTTCAGAGATTGCTGTTTACTTCAACTGCTTTCATATTTGCGTCTCCTACTTTTTATTGGACTATAACTTTAACACCTCTCAACCGTCAACTATTGCACAGACGTTTTGCTTTTTCCAGACGTGTATAGTACAATGAGAACATGAAAATCATGCAAAGGAGAATACAGCATGGGCATAAATAACGAGGTATTAACCTGCATCCGCAGACGCAGAAGTACGCGCAAGTTTACAGATGAACAAATATTACCGGAGCAGCTGGACGCTCTGTTGGAGGCCGCAATATGGGCACCAAGCGGCGGGAACAATCAGAGCTGGCTATTTACGGCGATTCAGAAAAAAGACACTCTTATCCATCTGAATGATCTGGTGCGCAAGGCGTTTGAAACTTGGGTCCCGGACGATGACTATCCAAGCAAACACGCTATGAAAGATCGCGTGAAAGACGAGAACTACAACTTCTATTTCCGTGCGCCGACGCTGATTATCGCGTCGAACCGCCCAAACTACGAAAACGCGATGGCGGACTGCTCACTCGCGCTGCAGAACATCTTTCTCGCGGCTCAATCTATGAAGCTGGGGAGTTGCTACATCAATCAATTGCACTGGCTTCGGGATGACCCGGACGTTCGCGCATATTTGGCAGAGCTTGGTATCCCCAGAGAACATACGATTTGTTCATCGGCAGCAATCGGATATATCGATGCGGAATCGGCCGCGCCCGCCCGTAAGGACGGCACGATAAATATTGTCCGCTAATGGCAGGCCATATGGACGGCTATCGCACCGTGCCACGTGCGGGCGAGGCGGAATTTACCGGAAAACGATCCAGGTTTATCGGGCATATCGCCCCGGTTAGGACCGAAGATGAGGCTGCCGCCTTTTTGGCTGATATCCGCGCACGGCACAAAAAAGCAAACCACAACTGCTACGCTTATATCCTGCGCGAGGGAAATATCATGCGTTACAGCGATGACGGTGAACCGCATGGGACTGCCGGCACACCGATCCTGGAGGTCATCCGGCGTGAGGGAATCGTCGATGTTGGCGTTGTAGTAACGCGGTATTTTGGCGGGATTCTATTGGGTGCCGGAGGGCTTGTCCGCGCTTATGCCAACGCGGCAAAGCTGGCACTTGATGCGGTTGGAATCGCGCAAATGTGTCTGTGTTCGGAACTGGTGCTGGAGATGCCTTATGCCCGGTACGAGCGGGTGTTGAAGCTTCTGGATGATTACCCGGCCCGGGTACTGGACACGAGTTTCGCGGGCGATGTGACGCTGTATATCCGCATACGATCCGATGGTCTTGCGGCTCTGGAGGCCGTGTTGACAGAGCATTCTGCGGGGATACTCCGTCCGATTGTTATCGGTGAGATGTTCGCGGCAATGTAAATAAAACATGGACATCTGTCCTTTTGGGGCGCAATAATTGACAAGGTGCGACAACCAGAAGGAGAGAGAAAAGTGATAGAATTAAACAAAGAAATCACGGCATACTTAGATTACTGCAGATACCAGAAAAAATTAAGCAAGGACACCTATGTTGGGAGTCATGCTCATAAGAAAAATGAGAACGAATATTCCTCGCAAGCCGACCCAATGCTGAACACAAACTGATACTATAAAAAGCGGGGGCATCTCGATGGTGATATGCTCCCGCTTTCCAAATTCTATATTACATTCGTAACTCCAAGATAAGTCTCGTCACGCAGAATACGGAACACCGCCACCGCTGACCAGAGTGTTTTGCCGTATTTGGCAAATGAAGTGGAGTATTTTAATCCAAGCGACTTTTTGTACTCCATCGGCGACGGAACACCCATGTTGTTCAGCCTAGCGGCAATCGCCTGGGCGCTCTGACCGTCTAGCTTCCAACGGAAGATTAGCCGCACCACATCAGCGGCGGTCTCGTCGATGACTAGCCGGTTTTTATTGCGTTCGTCGCGCATGTAACCGTACACTGCAAACGCCCCGATGAAATCACCTTTTCTACGCTTAGTGTCAAGCTGGCTACGGATTTTGACTGAGATATCGCGGGCATACGCGCCATACTGTCAAGGATATTTGGGATATTTCCAAAGTTTGTTGAAGTTGACGATATCTTGCAGATACAATCCGTGGTTTGTGGTTTAATGACTGACAGTATATTTGTTGCTACGAGTCTGCTAACTGCGGATAAAAAACTGTAAGCACCTCAAATGAAGCACTGACGGGATTATGAATATGATTAGCACAAATTCATATAAACACTCTATGCTAATCAAGCTCCTAATTTAAAAAGACTCAACCGCTTGTCAGAAACCGAAGGTTGACAAGCGGTTGAATAATTATGCATTAAATGCATTAATCAGAAGCCATGCTACGTTTACCACTATACTCAGCTAGTTCAAGGGAACACCGGACGCCAAGGTGTATTCCAACGTCCAAATGTGTTTGACCATATACGATATTCCAACACGCCTCCCGGCGGACAATCAGCGCAACAAGGGGGTCTAACTCTAAGATAAGTCGTAGTATGCTCCCAACGAGGAGAAACGTCTTGATACGTCGTCATTTCAGGCGATGCATTTTCATTGGCAGCGGCAAAAGGGATTGTGAATAAAAACAAAAGGATTAAAGTTAAAATAAGTGACATTGCTTTTTTCATAAGAACATTCAGCCTTCTTCTTTAATTATTGGTATGTTTGCAAACATATCCGGAATCTCTTGTAACTCATAAACAAACCGCCCGTCAAGGAACAGCTTATATCTGCCATCAGTTGTAAAAAGAATAAACGAAGCTTCATCGTACATCACATGAATATCCACCGCATCATATTCTGGAGGATGGTGGAAAGGTTGGATGATAAACATAAATGACGCAAGAAACACCAACATAATCAAAGTTACGGAAACAATTTGCTTTTTAGCAGACCTCTCATCGCTTTCAATCAACTGAAATCTCTGCTCCAAGAATTTTTCATAGTCAACGGCCTCTGTCTGAACATAGGTTGAAGCAGTTGCTGATCTAATTGCGTCTCTCAACTCCGTGTATCTCATAACGTTATACAACGAACTTAAATATGTGGCCTTCTCTTCACATGTCATGTGCTTTTTCACAGCCGCATCGCATCGTAGTTCCAACAGACGATCAAGATTATGATGAAAGAAGTGAACGAATGGATTCCACCAAAATACGATGCATAGCATGTTGTAGAATGACTTAACCAAGATATCGCAAGATTTGAAATGCTGATATTCGTGCCTCAGAACCATTTCAAATTCATTGTCAGGGATGTTGTCCATCACAGGCAAACAAATACACGCACGAAATATGCCTGTAACGAAAGGGATCTCAACATCCGGAGATACTATTATGCTTGCGCGGCGCATTCCCAATTTTTGCGCAAGCAAAACCGCGCGTGAGTTATCGGCGGGATTATGTTTGTATAGCCTTAGTGCTAACTTCAACTTGCGCACTATGTGTATAGTCCGTAAGAGCATGACCACGGAGCCAATCCCCCACACTATGAGCAATGTTGTCTGTAGCTCAAGCCTCCCTGACCCCGGCCATATGTCAGTCCTTATTAATGACATAATTCGTGGAAGCAGGTCAAACGAATGTATAGCAAGGGTAATCTGCGGGAAGCTCAGCGGCAGAAAAAGCCTTAGTGCACCAAGCAGCATGAGCAAAACTAGCGCCGATGTGCTATATTTTGCAAGATAGCGTGTACGGTGCCGCAAAAGCGCGATAACAACCAGTGCCAGATTGAAAAGAAGAACAGCCATGACCAAAGAAAAGCCTATGATCATTTATCCACCTTCTCTCTCAATTTCTCTTGCAGCTCCCGGAGAAGTTCCTCCATCTTATCTACTGTCTCAGGGTCTAATTTGGGCCTTTTTTGTATAGACAAGGATATAACACGCAAAAGAGCCGCCGGTGAACACTCTGAAAGAGTTTCACCATAATAATCCTCAAGAGACAGTGCAGTAATAAAAGTTCGCGAGAGTGCTTTCCCATCCTTTTCAGAGCCGTGTATTGATATAGCACCTTTATCCATGAGGTTATTCAGTATTGAGTGTAGTGATCTGTCTTTCCACCCTTTGCCTGCAGAACGTTCTTTAATTTGAGAGCCAGTCAGTGGAGCACCAGCTTGCCAGAGTACAGTCATCACCTGTAACTCGTTTTTTGATAGGTTAATTATCATCACCTCCTTTAGTGCGATCATGCATAGATGTTAATATATCACATCGTGACGAGTCGAGTCAACTCGAATTCAGCACAATATCATATACCAGTATGCTGCTTGTGATTTTAACTGATTATTGTGGTGAATTTTTGTGCAATAACACAATTTTCAAACAGCTCGACCATTCCAGTTGACTGGATTCGTTGATTTATGCTACACTATGAATATCCTAGAGCATTTTTGAGACATCAACAATGCTTTTCAAGATTGTAAGAATTCCACGGGATACTAAAGAGAAGGGTAGGGTGTTGCCTATGAGATAACGATATGAGCTTGCGAGAAGTTATCAATTTTAATTATTTACTACTTAAAGGAGGATTTTAGTAATATGTCTAATAAGAAAAAACTTATCTCTGTTCTGTTGGTTGTTGTGCTGATGTTTTCCTTTACAACTTTTGTAGCGGCAGCAGAGCCAGCTGTGACGGAAGCAGCGGTTGAATATGAGCAAGTTGTAGTGCCGTTTGCCTGGTGCTGTCCGTTTCCAAATCACGGGCATATTAATATTTATTGTCCAGTCACGGGTCTTCGTACGGGGAGAGTATTCGTGTGCTTTACCTGTGGAACAGTAAACCCCACCTAAACTGGGTTGTTTAGATTTGCAAAAAGGCAGCTCTGTTTAAGCTGCCTTTTTGTGGAATGAAATGGGAATAACGTTGCGTGTACAGAAATAATGAGAGATGATAGGCACAAATATTGTACGATGGGAGGCTTTCTATGTACATTCTACGAAACGCGCTGAAAAATCTTGCTCGAAACAAAGGCAGGAACATACTGGTCGGCCTTGTCCTGATCGCCATTATTGCAGCGGCAGTGGTTGGGCTTGTCATAAACAATACAGCCTCAGCCGTTATCAACGATTACCGTGCCCGGTTCGGCAGTCGGGTCAGCATCACTCCCGACATGGATGCTCTTCGCGCCAGGCACGGCGTACCACCCGGAGGATTTATTACAGCAGCTGTAATAATTCCCTCTGAGCAAGTTCTTGCTTTTGCCCAATCTCAATACCTTATGGGATATGTTATGACGGTTATGAAAACCGGAGGAACTATTGATTTATCGGCAGTGGGTGAAGTTTCTTTGCCCACCGCTGCTTTTAATCTTGGCCCCGATGGTGAAATTGCAGCTATTGACCCCAATGCGGAACTGAGTGTTGATCCACAATTCCGTGTTATGGGCAATGTATGGGATGAATTTGAGACCGGAGAGCGCTTTTTGCTGGAAGGCAAAATGCCGCAAGCTGATGGAGAAGCGCTGATTGGGCAGGAATTGGCTAAGCTTAATGGATTGACCATCGGGAACGAAATTACAGTGACGAGTAGCCACATATTTCCGGATGGGGGATCTATGCATGTTTCAACCACTTTAACCATCAGTGGGATTTTTCTTGATTTAACGGAAGATATAGATGAAAATCAATTGTTGGGCGGTTTTCTCAATCCACATTTTAGTCGCAGAAACGAAATATTGACCACGGCGGATACTCTAATTAATTCGATTGCCCAGCATGACGACCTGCGCGCTTTTATGGCCGTTATACTTAATCCCATATATTATCTGCGCAACCCTGTGTATCTGCCCTATTTCGAGATGGAACTGCGGGAAAAAGGACTGGATTATATTTATATCGTATCCACGGACGAAGCCGCTTTCAACACAATCGTGGAGCCGGTAGAAGGACTGCGCTCCATATTATTTACTTTTGTGATTGTTGTGTTGGGTTTGGGTGCAGTTATCCTTATTCTTCTGTCAACTATAGCGATACGTGAGCGTAAATACGAAATTGGTGTTTTGCGGGCAATGGGAATGAAAAAAAGCAAGGTTGCGAGAGGCCTTTTGTACGAGATGGGTGCGCTGACTGTTATTTGCTTGACCCTAGGCATTATCGCAGGAACCGCAGCCGCACAGCCAGTTGCGGATAATCTGTTACTGCAACAAGTTGAAATTGTTGAGCGCACAACCCAAATCGAGGCGCAGACAGTGGGAATGGAGGGAGCACTAGAGGCGATGGCTCGCGACTTTATGGGCCCATTAAACCCTCCCGAGGCTGAACCTCTATCTGAAATCAGCGTACGCCTGAGCGCTCCAGCTATGCTTCAAATTGCGGCAGTTGCGATACTGCTTGCATTTGTCGCAAGCGTAATCGGGCTTGTGAATATTATGAGATACGAACCTATCAAAATACTGATGGAAAGGGATTAGGTTAGTGTGTACATCTTAAAAAACGCCCTCAAAAATATTAGGAGGAACAAAGGTAGGAACATACTTGTCGGGCTTATTCTAACCACCATCATTGCAGCGACAGTGGTTGGGCTTGTCATCAACAACACAGCTTCAGCTGTTATTATTGATTACCGATTCCGATTCGGGAGTCAAGTCAGTATTGGCCTCGATGTGGAGGTTTTGCGCACTAGATACGACATACCTCCCGATGTCTTTATCTCACCCATCGCCCATATTTCTCCCGAACGGGCTCTTACCTTTGCTCAATCTCAATACCTAATGAGATACGTTATGACCGCAAGCAAAATCGCGGGGAATAATGATTTAACGGCAGTGGCTGACGCTAATATTCCCCGCCCCACTTTTAGAGTTGGCCTCGATGGTGAGCGTATTGATATTGATACTGACGAGATTGAGCAGATGATTATGCCGCAATTCCGTGTTATGGGCAATATGTGGAGTGAATTTGAGACGGGGGAGCGTTTCCTGCTGGAAGGCCAAATGCCGGAATTTGCCGGAGAAGCGTTGATTAGCCAAGAATTAGCCGAGATAAACAGACTAACTGTTGGTGATAAAATTACGGTGCTGAGTACCACCATGGTGGTGCTAGAGGATGAACCTGTTTCAACGAAATTAACCGTTAGTGGGATTTATCTTGATTTGACTGAAACAGAAAGTCAACAAGGCGGCTTTGCCGACCCGTTTTTGAATCGCAGAAATGAAATATTGACCACAGCGGACACATTTATAAAATCAATTGAACAGGATCCGCGCATTTTAAACGTCATTTATCTTCAAATCACGTATTATCTGCGTGCCCCCGCGTATTTGCCCTACTTTGAGGCGGAAATACGAGAAAAAGGACTGGATGCTGCAATGTTTGTAACCACGGATGAAGCCGCTTTCAACACAATCGTGGAGCCGGTTGAGGGCTTGCGTTCGATAATATTTCCTTTTGTAATTGTTGTGCTGGGTTTGGGGGCGATTATACTTATTCTACTGTCGACTATAGCGATACGTGAACGCAAATACGAAATCGGTGTTTTGCGGGCGATGGGCATGAAGAAAGGTAAGGTTGTGCGGGGTCTGCTATACGAAATGGGCATAGTGACTGTCATTTGCTTGGTGCTTGGGCTTGCCGTGGGCAATATAGCCGCACAGCCCGTTGCGGATAATCTGCTGCAACAGCAGGTCGAAATAGCCGAGAACACAGCTCCGGCCCAAATCAGGCCGCAGGCAGGAACTATGGAAGCCGCGATGGAAGTTGCAGTCCGTGACCTTATGGGGCCTATGAATCCACCAGAGGCTGAACCTCTGTCTGAAATCAGTGTACGCCTGAGCGCCCCGGCTATGCTTCAAATTGCGGCAGTTGCGATACTGCTTGCCTTTGCCGCAAGCGCAATTGGATTTGTGAATATTATGAAATATGAACCTATCAAAATATTGATGGAAAGGGATTAGGTTAGTATGTATATATTAACAAACGCCCTGAAGAATCTTGCTCGCAACAAAGGCCGTAATATACTGGTCGGGCTTGTTCTGTTCGCCATTATTGCGGCGACTGTAGTTGGGTTTGTCATCAACAACACGGCCTCCGCTGTTATTGACGATTTTCGTACACGGTTCGGCAGTCAAGTAAGTATCACTCCTGACATGGAGGTTGCCCGTGCCAGATACGGCGATTTGGCCTACCTGCCCCGCGCCATTATTCCTCCTGACCAGGCCCTTGCCTTTGCTGAGTCCCGATATCTCAGGGGACATATTATGACGGCACTCAAAAGCGTCGGAAGTGATTATTTACATGCAGTTGGTGAAGCTGGTTTCACTCCCGGTTATAGAATTAGTGGACTTGGAATGGAAGGAGACGATCCTGTTATATCTAGGTTCCGCGTCATGGGCAATATGTGGTATGAATTTGAAACGGGGGAACGCCTTTTACTGGAAGGGCAAATGCCGCAAGCTGTCGGAGAAGCTATGATAAGCCATGAGTTGGCAGAGCTAAACGATCTGTCTGTCGGGGATGAGATCATGATGCTCCACGCTGCGTTCATGCCCGAAATGGGGGCTATGTATTTACGCAATGTTCCCATTACTTACACAGTCAGCGGGATATATCTCGATATGACGGAGATAGGTGGCGGATTCCCCGCTCCGCTTAATCACCGCAGAAATGAGATGTTGACCGCCATAGACACGATGACAAACCCAATCGGCGATGGTGTGAGGGCTTTTTTGATTATAAGCGCCACGTACTATCTGCGCGATCCTGCGTATCTGCCCTACTTTGAGGCGGAAATACGTGAAAAAGGTTTGGCGGATACTTTCCGTGTATCCGCTGATGAAGCCTCGTTCCGCGCAATCGTGGAACCGGTGGAAGGCCTTCGTTCCGTATTCATTACATTTGTGATTATAGTGCTTGCCTTAGGGTCGATTATCCTTGTTTTACTATCATGGATTGCGATTCGTGAGCGTAAATACGAAATCGGCGTTTTGCGGGCGATGGGCATGAAAAAAGGCAAGGTTGTGAAGGGGCTTTTGTACGAGATGGGCGCATTGACCGTTATTTGCCTGGCATTAGGGCTTGTCGCGGGAACCGCGGCTTCACAGCCCGTTGCGGATAATCTGTTGCGGCAGCAAGTCGAAATCGCTGGGCGCACAACCCCAAGTGGGCCGCAGGCGGCAGGATTGCTTCATGGAATGTTGCCTCTCCCCGAAGATGCGCCTGAACCCCTGTCCGAAATCAGTGTGCATCTGGGAGCACCTGTCATGGTTCAAATTGCGACAGTCTCAGTACTGCTTGCCTTTGTTGCAAGCGCGGTGGGTATTGTGAATATAACGAGATATGAACCTATTAAAATACTGGTGGAAAGGAATTAGATGATGAGTGTATTGACATTGAATAATGTAACTTATAGTTATGAGGGCACAAATGTTTATGTTCTGGATAGCGTAAGCGCTTCGTTTGAGGCCGGCAAAGTTTATGCAATTATCGGGAGATCCGGCGCGGGCAAATCTACGTTGCTGTCGTTAATTGCGGGGCTAGATGTCAGCACGAAGGGCGAAATTTTGTACAACGGCACAGACTTGAAAGAGATCGACAGGGACGAATACCGGGCAAAGGGGATAGGGGTTATTTTCCAAAGCTACAACTTGCTTACAAACGCGACGGCTATTGAAAATATCGTCCTGTCAATGAACATCAGCGAAAGCGAAGTTACTAATAAAAAGCAATTCGCGTACGATTTACTTCAAAAGATCGGCATAGACAAAACGACCGCCGACCGTAAAATATTGAAACTATCCGGCGGCGAGCAGCAAAGAGTGGGAATAGCACGGGCGTTATCTCATAAACCCGACATAATCATTGCGGATGAACCTACGGGCAATCTTGATACCGACACGGAAAACGATATTTTGAAAATACTTATTTCCCTCGCCCATGACGAGGGAAAATGTGTTATTATCGTAACACACTCAAAGGAAGTGGCCTCCATTGCTGATGAAATATTGGCAATGACGGACGGCAACTTCGAGAGTACGAAAACGATGGATTAATATGCTACGGAAACCATGATTGAGAGTAAAATGTAATGTAAAGTAATTTCCATCTGACGTATGATGAGAACGTAATACTAATTACACTCTCATCGTAGCTTAAGCGTTAAGATGGAACGAGGCGCAGCGGCTGCCGCGCCTCGTCCCGTATCCTATTGTAGCAAGCAGGGGATATGGCTCGCCACATCCAAACTTTAGCTTGTTGGGAGACTCTCCTAAACCCTCTCGACCGCCCTCGGGGCAGTCGTTAAGACGGCGATGCCGTCTGCTGTGAAAAGGTCTTGAGTTGACGCTTACTCTTTCTTCACCGGAATCCATACTTCCGCAAATTGTTTTCCATCGTCAGCTCCGTAGTAAATTTCCATATCAGGACCAAATGCTCTATTATACCCTGATGTCGGTAGCCATTCGGTATAAATTTGATCAAAAAGCCCCGGTAGTTCCCCACCAGCCCAATCAACCGGCTTGCCACGGAATACTGCCCATGTAGCTTTCGGAATTTGTACCACCATATAACCGCTTGCATCAATACCCGGTTTTAATAAAGCACAGAGCATATACGGTAGACCATCTTCACCTTCGTTATATCCGGCATATGTCAAGCATTTATCATTTTCTCGGTATCCAGCAATTGCATGAATTACACAAGCGCCATCTTCTCTTGGATGACCAAAACCGTTAGGTTGTCGAATACCGCCCGCATCGTCGAACAGTTTTTCATAACTACCGTCTTTGAAACAAGTATCCCAAAGCACACCACCAGCGCCTTGCGCGACAATCCCTTCAATGCCGAACACTTCAAACGCTTCTTTTTCTTCGATTCGCCAATTCATTGCCTGCACTCCTTTGATTTTGATTTGAAAGGTGAGTGGCGGGAAAATGGTTAAACTCACGCCCGATTGACGCGCTGCGGACGGTGTAACGCCGTGTTGTTTTACAAAAGCGCGGCTGAAACTGTCCGCGCTTTCATAACCGTACAGCACAGCCAAGTCAATGATTTTTTCACTGCCACTTTGTAATTTCATCGCAGCCAGCGACAATTTGCGTCTGCGAATATATTCGGACAGTGGTATATTAGCAATATAATAGAACAATCGACCAAAATGATAAGGCGAATACGATGTGGCATTTGACACTTCGGTAAGCGCCAAGTCATCATCAATATGTGCTTCGATATATGCCATCGCTTTGTTTAGCTGAGTTAAAATATCCATAACACAACCTTGTATAATGAAAACATAGGGATTCATTATACATTTCCTTTCATTGATCGGTAAGATAGCCCTATACTATCTGTGGACGCTGCGGCTTGGTTACGCAACCTACG
>Ga0123355_10001987_pt1 | contig 28870 bp, 27 predicted proteins | sample TergutEmb28metaG_3_FD_89872 | JGI IMG/M metagenome (GOLD analysis project Ga0123355, IMG submission 89872) | Embiratermes neotenicus P1 segment gut microbial communities from Petit-Saut dam, French Guiana - Emb289 P1 | ecosystem: Host-associated > Arthropoda: Insects > Digestive system > Gut ... | reverse complement strand
GTAAGGTTTAGACTACTTCTGGTTGTTATTTAGCTTGCCTGCTTTAGCTGGTTACCCACGAATTTGCCCCAGACGGCGCATGGCTCAGAGAAGTACGCGAAGACGGCTGGCACCAAATTGGCGGCAAATGGTTCTTATACGCTGGCGGAAGCAGGCAAATGGGCTGGGTTGACCTTGGCCACTCACTGGTTTACTTCATCCCTGAACTAAACGGCGCACTTGCCACTGGCCCCGTTATTATCGATGGCACACCCTGCGTGGCTAAAGCAGCGGCAAGTCTTGTTTGTCAACAATATAATCAAAGCGTAAAATAAAAGTCACAATATATTGACAATTGCGAATTAATTTGCTATAGTGTGAAAAACAAGGAGGATGTCTTATTAAAGAACAAGAAATTAAATTACGTCAACGTCATAGTGAAAAATTGTTTGATTGTAAAAAAAGTATCCCTCAAATTATTGAATACTTATATAAAAATTTCAACCTAGAGGAGTTTGACCTAGGAAAAGAAAGCAAACAAGGACTTCATTCTATGAAAACAAATAGTTTACATAGCAGAAAAAATCAAGAACTAAAATTAGGATATAACGATTTAAATATTATATCATTTAAGATAATTAGGGATTCTAAAAGTGCGAAACTTTATGCTAATCATGATGGACATGTCATTAAAGGGGCCTTTGTGCCTATTAACGTTATCTTTGAAACAAAAACTGAATACATATACTCAAATTGTGATGAACTTAGTGTGTTATTGGGGATATATCAAGGTATTAGTGATTATGAAATAAAGAATGATCCTATTGCTGTATTTCTTTTTCTTTCTCTGATTGACGAATATCTTGAACTATGGAATGTTTTGCAAAGTAATAAAAAATAAATGTTAGGAGGAAAGCCTATGCTTAGAAAGAAAAAAATGCTACTGGCTTTAGTATCTGTATTTTGCTCTACATTGTTGCTTTTTAATGGTATAGGTGCGCAAGCAACAGAGAGTTTTACTAATTACACTCCTGTCGTTTGTAGTGATGAGGAAATGATAACCTCTGAAATCGAAGAAGTTTACTATTTTCTTGAAAGTGAAGAAGAATCATTTGCAATAAAATTTCCAATTTATTTTGATTATTATGTCTCTTCAGACATAGAGGGTACATCAGAGGTTCAGTCCGAAGAGACTTTTTCGTATGATACTTTTGTTATTTACAATGACGAAGAAATGATAACTTTTGGATTTGGAACAACTTTCTATTTTCCTGAATATGGAGAAGATTCCTTTGTGATAGAAATCCCATTTTACTTTGATTATTGCATCTATGTAGATTATGTAGATATGGAATGCATAGAAAGTATAGAAGCTTCAAGAGCTGCAAGAAATATTGTAGCAACATTAATGATTTATGTACATAGATGGCAAACCGATGCTCTTCGCGTGTTTGATGTTGAATACAGCATCACTTCGACTATAGCAATGCAAGTCTTAAGAGGTGAGATAGTAATACACACATCAGCTAATCTTTTGGACAGGGAAGAGATTTTTAGAAACATAGTTTAAAATCATCGCTTAAATGGTCAAAGATTTTATCATAGCTATCAGTACGGTGTATTGGTTCCACCAGCAAACATAACTTCTGGGGTAGGCAGATTTTATGGTACTTTGACACTTGTTACAGGCGAAACATTACGGGCAGATACAGTTAATATTCCTCTATCCTTTGATTAATCTATTATAAACATGTATACTTACCCAGTTTGAATTGAACCCCAAAAATTGGACAAATATTAAGCGACAAATGAATAGGATTGAATTCTGTATTATACAGGACTCAATCCTATTCACTTTTCTTTAATTCGATAAAGATATGTATAGTGGTTTTTTACTCTCCCTCTTTTTTCCCAAAAGCAAATACTTTCAAAATTAAAAATGTAATAGGTATCCCCACCGCAGCGGCAAAGGCAAACACAATCAACCTATTCCAATTAAGCCAGTTATATAATATCAACACACAAACATTTTGAATTATAAAGTTTGGAATATATGAAATTGCAAACTTTATCAATCTAAAGAATTGGGGTTTTCTTTTAAAAACAAAAAACGAATTAAGAAAATAAGCTATTATAAGGCCTGTTATGTACCCCATCACAAAAGCAATGTTTGCCTGCAAAAACATAGAATAAAGCAATGACAAAACGGTTCCGTTAAATGTATTTGCTGTTCCTATAATAATAAATAAAACAAATTCTTTATTTATAAAGTTTTTCTTTACTAAACCAATTATATATTTCATATGCTGCTTATATAGCTAAAGTCTGGCGAAGTTCTGATGAACGTTACCTGCGGATGCTTTTTTTGTTCTTTTGCCGCAATTTCGTCTACATGTGTTGGTGCGGTTATCAAGCAAAAGTTTGATTTAAGCATATTTTCATCGGCACTGTCTATTACTTTTGTGCCTGTTCCGGGTATATACCGCCCTTTTGTTCCGGGCGTATCATCTACCACAAACGGAACAATGTCAGAAGACAAGTTCAGCATATTTAATAATGCCTGCCCTTTTGACCCCGCACCATAGGACAGAACACCAAATGAATTTTTAGATAGGCCCATAATGTGCTCTCTCACATGTTTTTTAGATGTTTCAATTAACTGGAATTTTTTTAATAAACCTTGAAGGCACGCAGTTTCGCTGTCTTTCTCATATTCCAGCAATCCAAAAAGTGTATGTGTTACATTAGCCCTAGGGTTTTTAGCAAGGTAAACCACAACCGAGCCGCCATCCATTTTTGACGGCTTAACATTGAACATATGCAGGCCATATAATTCCCCAAGATATTTTAGGCATTGCAATGTAAAAAACGATATATGCTGAAACGTCATTCCCGGATATTGGTTTGCATTTAGCTGTGCCGCAAGGTAAGGCACCTCTATAACAGCAACACCCTGGCTATCCAAAATCAAGCCAATAGCATTCATAAAATCGCCCGGGTCAAACACATGCTCCAGTGTATGTCTAGAAAACAAAAGCTTTACCTTCCCATGTTCGTTCACAAACTTTTGGGCCACCGCCGTTGAAAAAAAGTCTCTCATTACAATAGCGTCTTTATCTTTATCCGAAGCCACCGCAGACGGGTCAATACCCGCAGGCCTAACCCCTTTCTCACGCAAAATATCAAACATAGAGCCATCATTAGACCCAATTTCCAAGACAATATCTTCTTTTGATTTTATTTCAGACACTTCCATTGCATCATCAATAAATTTAGACATATATTCTCTTACTTTCAAAGACATAGAGTATGTAGCTTGATAGTTTGAATAAACTTTATCAATAAGAACATTATAAAAGTCTCCACCGCCCTGCTGCACAAGCCCGCACTTAGAGCAACGCACCAAAAAATTAGAATACCTGTTCTCATCAATTGCTTTTTGAAAAGAATCAACTAAATATCCTGCCACCGGCATCATTCCAAAGTCATGAAGCAAGTCAAGGCTATCGGCTTTACATATCCTGCAATTCACTTTTGCAATATTCATTTTTTGTTCGTCCTCCGTTTATTTAATAGAATTATCTTTAGGGTTAACTTCCTCTTCAACAATATATACAGGCCGGTTTTGTACCACGTCAAATGTCCGCCATATATATTCCCCAAGAATTCCAAGCGAAAGCATTATCATGCCAGACGAAAACAAAACAACTATCATCAAAGCGGTCCAGCCTTGTATTTCTATATTACCCATTAGCCTGGCAATCAAAATCCATAAACCCCAAACCCCTGCCGCCGCCGCAAACAAAACACCAAATAATTCAACAAAACGCACAGGCGCCGGCGAAAACCCAACAACAGAATCTACAACCATTTTTATCTTTTTAGAAGCAGTCCATCGTGACTTTCCCTTTGTTCGCGCCAACTTAACATACGTAACGGTTGAAGACTGAAACCCAATCCATAACACCTGCAACGCCATAGCAGAATGCCGCTCATCAAGAAGCTTCAACGCCTCTATTGCCCGCCTGTCAAGCAAAAAACAGTCAAACCCCATTTGCGGCATTTTTTTATTAACAAACGCACGAACTATCTTATAATACGAGTTAGAAAAAATTGTTTGAGAAAACCGTTCTTTTCTTCCCGCCCGCTCTGCAAGAACTACTTTGTTTCCCTTTTTCCAGCTTTCATACATGTCTAAAATAAGCGACGAAGGTTCCTGGCAATCTGCTGTCTTAAGCATTGCACAATCGCCGCTGCAAGTCACAAACCCGGCATAACAAGCCGCGTGCGAACCAAAATTTCTTGAAAGTTTAATCACCCTTACATTACTGTCAATTGCCGCTATTTCTTTGCATATTTCGTAAGAATTATCACCAGACCCATCGTCAACCAATACAATTTCATAACATTCTAATTTCGGCAAAACAACTTCTTTCAAGTCATTATAACAGTCCATAAGCGTGTCGGCACTATAATAGACAGGTATGATAATAGACAACTTGCTCATTTTTGGCCTCCACTTACAAACTCATCAAAATTATTGATATACTCATTTGCATTATAATGCTCACTAGAAAGAACAAGCAAAACAGAGTCGCTTGAAAAATCATACATATCCTTCCAAATCATAGTAGGAATATAAAGACCCACATTTGGCCGGTCAAGAACAAAAACCTTTTCATTACCCATTTGGTCAGCCGCCCTAACCTTGCTTGTTCCGCATACATTTATTAAGCAAAACTCCGAAAAACGGTTGGCATGCTTACCCCTAACATCATCCTTGTCTGCGCCGTATATATAAAACACGCGCTTCATTGAAAAAGGAATATTTTTATCGCCCTCAATTACAACAAGATGATCTTTGTCACCAAATTCAGGAAACGAAAGCATTTTCACATCATTAATCGTTTTCATTTTGTCCTCCCTGTTTATATATGCAAATAATTATGAAGTTCCAAAAACTTGTCTCTCTTTACAGCAATTTCCAACTCTTTCCCCACGCTTGTACATAAATGCTCGCCTGTTACAGCAAACCCGCCCTTTTCATAAGCCTTTATAGCCGCTGTATTCTCTTCATGAACATGCGCGGTAACTGTTTTCAGTCCCAATTCAGTAAACCCAATATACAAACACAAAATTGTGCCTAAACTGCCAATACCTTTTCCCCTTGCCTCTAAATCGCCAATCAAAAACCGTCCAAAATTTGCAAAAAAACCATCAATGTTATATAACGCAACGCTGCCTACCATTCTTTTTAGCGTTTGTGTTTCCTCAATGGCAAATGTATAGCAGTGTTGGTTGGCGTTATCACTTTCAAACCATTCCCGCTGCTTTTTGGGCGTTATATGGTCTATCTTTGTTAAATATTTAGTTGCCTTTTCATCGCAACGCCATAAACGCAAAGGCTCCAAATCTTCTTCGCGTACGGGCCTAAGCCTTACATTCTTAAAAACGGCCGAAAGTGTGTGCTTCATAAAGCCCTCTCTTAATACGAATTTATTACATCAATAACATAATTCTGTTCTTCTTCCGTCATTCCATTGTAAAGCGGCAGCGACAACACCGTATCTGCATACCTTTCTGCTATAGGGAAAGAGCCCTTTTTATGCCCTAAATACGCATACGCTTCTGACAGGTGCGGCGGAATGGGATAGTGTATAATAGTGCCCACACCCTTGCCGTTTAAATATTCAATACATTTATCCCTATTTTCTATTTTATCTTCTATTTTATCTTCTATGCGCACCACAAACTGATGCCATACAGATTCGCAGCCCTCTTTCACTTTGGGCAGCATAAAACGCTCATTTTTAATATTCTTAAGATAATTTTCACACAATCGCGTGCGTTCTGCGTTCATTTCGTCAAGATATTTAAGGCGCACGCGCAGCATGGCACTTTGAATCTCATCTAACCGCGAATTTGTGCCAACAATCTTGTTATAATAACGCTTTTCACTGCCATAATTTCTATATACCCTAAAATCATCGTTCAATTTACCGTCATTCACGGTTACCGCACCTGCGTCACCAAACGCACCCAAGTTTTTAGACGGGTAGAACGAAAAACACCCTACTTCACCAAATGTTCCTGTCATCTTCCCGTTTTGTTTTGCCCCATGCGATTGGGCACAATCTTCAACCACCAATAAATTATGTTTACGCGCTATCTCCGTTATAGCTTTCATATCAGAAGCTTGCCCGTACAAATGAACAACAAGAATAGCTTTTGTTTTTGACGTTATAGCAGCCTCTATTTTAGCCGCATCCAAATTATAAAACTCATCAGGTTCAACAAAAACAGGCGTGGCTCCGTTCATTGTAATGCCCATAACACAAGCAATATATGCGTTTGCCTGAACAATAACTTCATCGCCCTGCCCTACCCCAAGCAAACTAAACGCTATTTTAATAGCTTCAAGCCCATTGGCCAGCCCCACACAAAACTCAGCCCCAACATACGCGGCAAACTCTTTCTCAAACGCCAAAACTTCATTACCCAAAACATACCAGCCCGACCTAAGCACACGCAAAGCCGCTTCTTCATACTCTGCCTGATGCTGTTTAAACGGCCTGTCAAGCCGGTTAGGTAAAATATTCATTGCCAACACCTCATCCCACATAAATCTCGAAAAAATCTTTTATCAGCCGCGGATTTACGCGGCTAATAACATAATTAAAATATTTTCATAAACTTGCCGTAATGCTTACACATTCAACAACATAAGCCACGCCAAGAACCTAACGTACGAATATGCCGCAATCAAACCAAACCCCGCAAAAAAGATATATTCATGTTTAAACTTAAGCTGCCTTATTTTCTGATAAAACATAACCATACACATAATAAGTGTAAAATACGTAAAAATTAACGTTCTTGCGCCCGAAGCCCAAACAGTAGGCGAAAAACCCATTATAAAACTAACCGCAAACCCTAACGCTACAAGCGCGGCATAAAATAACCCTTTCCCCTGCTCTGCCTTAAAACTAAGAAACACAGACACCAAAACACACAGAACAACCATGCCTAACATAACCAACGGTACATAAAAGGTTATGTTATAAAAATTAGATACGTTAACAACCTGCGCCGAGTTTTGCCCAAATTGACTTAACCATGTAATAGCATTGTCCGGTAAAAACCGCTGCCACACACCAAATAAAATGCTGCTTCCTAACGGAACCGCCGCAATAAGCCTATATAAATTATCTTTATATTGCAAATGAATAGTAGTATATAACAGCAAAGAGAACATAGAAAACACTAAATTAGGATTAAAAATGAAATGAGAAAGCACAAACGCATAACCTAATTGGGCCCGTTCAAAAATGCCGAACATTCCATATTCAGGAAACCACGAAGCCGTTTCTGCCGCGCTTCTATTGGCATTTCCCGGGTTTTGCAGCGCAAACACCAGCATTGCTATTGTAATTAACAGCTGTATAACCAAATAATAATTTACGCGCTTTTTTATTACAAAAAAGTGCCCCAATAATAAAACTAAAATACCCAGCATCAAAGCATTTACCTGCTCTGCATTTACAGCAATTATTAAACTAATTATGTAGATAGGGTGCTCCCATATCTTTATTTTCGTTCCCGTAACAGCTTTTTTTATTCCATACCCGGTCACCAAAATAAACGTTACAGACCATAGGTAGTTTACAGACGTTGCCATAAACCCCGCCGTTGCCATATGCGCAAAAGGAAACATAAATATAAAAAACAAACAAACCCAGCACATGTTTCTGTCTTGTTTGTCAGCAAATACTTTTACAGTAAAGTAGTATATTAGCGTGGTAGCAACAATGTTTGTAGCTATAAACCCCCACCAAGAATGACTTAGCACCCACAAAAATGCTAAAATAATAACACGAGAAGACCATACATTGTAATAATGCACCGAAAAGTCTATAAAACCCATTTGCGGAAAGGCATACATAAAATGAACATCATCTCTAAATATAGGATATAGCAAGTGTGTTATTGCCGTTAGCACAACAAACACCACTACAGGAATTATAATAGTATTATTTGCAATACGCTTTGCCACAGTATTATTTTTATCCATAAAACATTTTCCTCTCCCTGCAAGTCCTATATTTCTACCAAGCGTCTTCCTGTTCTAACAAGAATATTATTCCCATCATTTCTGTACATAAATGCAACTTCATACCGCTCTATGGCCACAGGCAGCTGCCGCACGTCAAAAACAGCTATCCAGCCGCTTCTGTCATAATTATAATTCGATGGTGCATACTGGTCATAAAAATGCAAAGTAACGTCTGGACGAAACCTCATAGCCGTAGGCAATTTAAAATATTCGCCTGTATATATATCTCGCAAAAGCGCGTTAATTTTAAATGTCTCTATGCTTTCGCCTCTAATAAAAGAAAAACCATGAATAGTCATAATATTTCCGTCTTGTTCTATAGGGTCTATAATAAATGTTACGTCCTGCAAAACATCATAACCCTCTGGCACATACGCCTTAACTCTTCCCACAGAAAAATAAAGCAGGCCGCAAAAAATTAACAATACTGCTGTTCCGCTTACTAAAAATAATAATACATACTTTTTTGTCTTTTCCGGTCCAATAGCCAAGTGCCCCACCCTCCTTATCTTAATTTAACTTTTAACCTCAAAATCACTTCTGTCAAGCCTAAAGTTTGGGTTAAAATATGGGTCGCCGGCTTCTATTTCTTTGTGCCATTTTGTTTTAAACAACTCTACTTCTTTCAGCCACCTGTTTTTATTGCCTTCGTTTTGGTCGCTCCCGCGTGAAATAGACTCAAAGTGATACAGTTCTGCAAACGGCGTAAAAACATTAAGTTTTTCTAATCTTCTCAGTTTTAAGCAATAGTCTACGTCGCTGTACGCTACCTCAAATTCTTCTTCAAATCCGTTAACTTCATCAAACAATACACGTTTAGTCATCAAACATGCCGCTGTAACAGCACTATAGTTTTGCGCATAATACAACCTTCCCATATAGCCCAAATTGTCTTTATGAACGTTATAAAACACATGCCCTGCCGTACCCAATATTCCTATTACTACCCCCGCATGCTGAATAGTGTCATTAGGATAATACAATTTCGCGCCCACTGCCCCAACATCTTTGCGCTGCGAAAACATCAGCATTTCTTCCAGCCACCCAGGGCTAATAACCTTTGTGTCGTTATTTAAAAATAACAATTGTTCGCCCCTGGCAAAAGAAACCCCATAGTTGTTAATAGCAGAATAGTTAAACTTGCCGGTCCATGTTACCACCCTAATGCGTTCATCGCTAACAATCTTTTTATAATACTTAAATATTTCAGGGGTTTCGCTATTATTTTCAACAACAATAATTTCCCAATTTGTATAGGTCGATTGTTGTACTATAGAATCTATGCATGTTCTAAGCAAGTCTCTGCTGTCTTTATTTGGAATTATTATACTGATTAACGGAAGAGCGGTTAGCGCGTATTCTATTTTATAAAGCGATGTAAGCCTTGGGGCCTCTACTGCCCTGCCCTCAATGCCGCAGCGTTTCAAATGTTCATCTATAGCTACTTTTGCGGCAGTAATGCAGTATGGCTTTACGCTTATATCACTTGCAACAGAATTTGCATGGCTCCGCCAAAAATAAAGCAGCTTTGGAATATGCACAATAGACTTGGCCTGCTCTGTCAAACGCAAAACTATATCATAATCCTGGCTTCCGTCACACTCAGGCCTAAACCAGCCGGCTTTATCCAGCAATGCTTTGCTAAAGCAAGAAAAATGGCATATATAGTTGTTTGCCCGCAAAGTGTCAATTGCAAAGTCCGGCTTAAAGTGCATGGTTATAGGGTTAGACACTTGTCCCTCAAAAGTCATCTCGTCTGTATAAATAAAGTCTGCATCCTTATTATCAATTGCCAACATAACCTCAAACAACGCCGCCGGGTGCAGCAGGTCATCGTGGTCTAAAAGACCTACATATTCCCCCGTTACCATTTCCAGGGCCTTGTTTGTGTTATAAGAGATCCCTCCGTTATACGAAAGTTTTTTATAACGTATTCGGTTATCTTTCTTTTCATATAACTTGCATATTGTGCCTACTTTTGTGTGTTCTTTTTCGCTGCCGTCTGCCAAGCACAGTTCCCAATTTGCATAGGTCTGCGCCATAACCGATTCTATCATTTCACACAAAAAATCTTCCGGCGTATTGTAAAGCGGCACAATAACACTTATTTTTATGTTTTTATTAAATTTTGTTTGTTCCTGCGCCTGTCTTTCCACTTCACTTAAAACAACCGACCCAGCCGCCACTGATGCACGAATTTGTTTTTTATGGCTAAAAAACCGCTTTGTTGCTTGCAAAGTAACGCGAAAACCCCTGCGGCGCAAACTGCTAAGCCCTTTATAAAAAAGCCGTGTTGGCGGAAACACCCTAAGCGTTTTTTTAACACCGCCCAAAACCACCCTTGCCGGCTTTGTTACTCTCCAAAAAGTAGATTTTTGTATAGCCTGAAATTGTGCCAGGTACAGTTCACTCTGTGCCCTATATTCATTTCTTTGATCTATCGCTGCCTTGTAATGAATCATGTATTCATCTCTTTTATTACTTGCAACTTCACAGCGTTCTGCATTTTGTTTTGATTCAAGTTCAATAACCCCTCGCAGATACTGCTCTTCGTCCAATTCATCTTCAAGTTTCTGAATAATAATATCTTTTTCTTCGTTTATTTTCTTTATCTGTTCTTCCGTTTTTATTTTTAATTCTTCTTTTAATTTTTCTACAAGAATTGCGTTTTCATCTTGCTCTCTGTTATGCCGCTCCATTTCTTTTAACAAGCTTTCCATAACAACTGTCTGTTCTTCTAACGCTTTTGTTTCATTCAAAAGCTGCTCTTCCAACACCGATATGTTTTTGGCAAGCGCGTCTTTTAGAGACGCCTTCTCTTGTTCCAAGTTTATAATAATGCTTTTTGCTTCATTATCAGCAGCATTTTTTTCTTGCTCCATTTGGTGAATTACTCTTTGCGCTTCTTCTATTTCGGCTTTTCTTTCTTGCTCCATTTGGTGAATTACTCTTTGCGCTTCTTCTATTTCGGCCTTTTTTTCTTGTTTCATCTGTTGAATTACTCTTCGCGCTTCTTCTATGGCCGCCTGTTTTTCTTGTTCCATTTGTTGAATTACTTTTTGCGCTTCATCTATAGAAGCTTTCGCTTCCTGCTCCATTTCTCCTGCCGCTTTTTTAACAAGCATAAGGTCTTGTTCCATTGCATTACATTCGTTTATATATTCTTTTACGTGCGAAAACAAGCCCAAAAGCACATTATCACTAAAAGTATAAAGCGCGAACTCTACTTTTACCCATTCAATTATTTGCAATCCTTCAGTTTGTAATCCTTCAACAACCAATTGCGCATCTTTGGTCAAAAACACGCAATAATCAGCAATTTCATATCCATTTAAGGCAACCCGTGCAAGCATCCCTTTTTCTGACAAAATCTCGGGCTGCCTAACTACACAAAATTCACCTTCTGTGGGGTCTATTCGCAGTCGCAAGGTATTTGGCGGCAAATCTATCTCTTGCTTAAAATGAGAGCCCTTAAAAGAAAATATAGTTTTTTCGTTTTCGTTAAACCCATTGCCCGTATCATAAAACACACTTACATAATGTGTTTCTTCTTTTTGGTCTATACTGTTTAAGTAATCTTTCTGCGCGGTCAGCTCTTGCAAAAGCAGCCTTAATTTATGTTCATAATTTTCTACAACCCTATATATCTCTTCTGTTCGCTCAAAACAAAAAGAATCTTTAGATATATAACCCGGCTTATAATTAACCTTGTTAAAAAAACCAAATTTAGCAAACTGTTTAACCCAATATTCAGGCTGCCTAACATTAAAATGTGTTTCGTCCGTTACATCGTCAGAAGAAGACGAAAGTAATATTCTATTGCTGTAGCTGCAAATCTTTTCAATAGCCGCAAGGCAATCCTCTTCGTACAAATGTTCAATCATTTCTATAGATACTACTAAATCAAAACAAGAAGGAAATGTCTGTGGCAAGTCACCTGTTACAGAAAGTGCGGCGCAATAGGGTTTAATATCGCTTCTAACCATGCTTATTGCATATTCTGAAATGTCAATACCATAAGCCTTAACGCCCAAGTCACGCAGCGCAGAAACTAAATAACCCCATGCACAGCCTATATCTAAAACCGTTTTTGGCGCAAAGTCATCTACTATTCTTTGGGCCACAGATTTAAAAAAAGGTTCATAATTTTCTGTACTTGCATAACCCGTGCCCTTATCATATTGTTGATAATATTCTTTGTTATATATCTCGCTCATTTTTACAACTCCGTCCTCTTTAGGGAGTGTTTGAAAACCCGCCCTAGGCTGTGTTTGAATAATCCTAACTGTTTTTATACGCCGCACATACCTCTTTGGCACTGCCCGACATACGAATTTCGCCTTTTTTCAGCCACATGGCGCGGTTGCACATGCGCTCTATTTGGTCCACTGAATGTGAAACAATTATAACGGTTGTTCCGCCCGACATCATATTGTTTATGCGCTCCTCGCACTTTTGCTGAAACCTAAAATCTCCCACTGCTAAAATTTCGTCTAAAATCAATATTTCGGGCTTTATTATTGTTGCCACAGCAAACCCTACGCGCGCAACCATGCCCGACGAATAATTTTTCATAGGCACATCAATAAATTCTTCAAGTTCAGAAAAAGCAACTATTTCATCAAAACAGTCTGTTATCATTTTTTTTGTGAATCCCAGCACCGAGCCATTTAAAAAAATGTTTTCTCGTGCGGTTAAGTCAAAGTCAAAACCCGCGCCCAATTCAATAAGCGGCGCAATTAACCCACTAGCACGCGTTGTACCGCTTGTGGGTGTTAATATACCAGAAATTATTTTCAAAAGCGTGCTTTTACCAGAGCCGTTAAGCCCCACTATTCCAAATACATCGCCCTTTTTTATATCTTCGCTTACTCCATTTAAAGCAACAAAATTTTCATAATGAAGCTGCCCTTTAGCCAGTTTTATAATATACTCTTTTAAATTTTGAACTTTTTCTTTGGGCATATTATAATGCATACAAATATTTCTTAGTTCTACAGCATTTTTAACCGAATCCACGCTATCACCGACCTACATATAAAGTATAAACCGCCCTTGTTTCCATTTGAACACTAAAAGTCCCACTATCAAAAACACAAACGCTATTCCCGCGCAAATCAAGTGCGCCTCTAGGCCGGGCAGTGTTCCTTCCATCATCAAATCTCTATACATGCTTACAAAATGATACATGGGGTTAAACCTTAAATTATCCTGCATATTTTCTGTCAGCAACTCCATAGGATAAATAATGGGTGTTAAAAACATCCACGCCGTTGTCCAAACCGTATACAAATGAATAATATCACGGAAAAACACCGCAAGCGTAGCCAAAATAAGTCCCAACCCTATAGAAAAAACCAACGCATATAACATGGGCACCCAAAACAAAAGCACCGTAGGGCGAATGGGCATTCCCACAAAAAACATTACCGCAAATATAGGTATCATTGCAAAAATAGTATTAACCAAAGCAAAAAGGCATTTTTCTAACGGAAATATATATTTGGGGATATAAACCTTTTTAATTAGCGCACTTCCGCCCATAATAGAGCCCATTGCCCCTGTGGTTCCTTCTACCACAAGGTTAAAAATAAGCCAGCCCGTTAAATAATAAACCGCAAACCATTCATCCTCAAAGCGAAAAATGTTAGCAAACACTACTGTAATTATAAACATCATAATTAACGGGTTTAGCATGCTCCACAAAACACCCAGCACCGAACGCCTGTATTTTAGCTTAAAATCTTTTACAACAAGATTATAGAGCAGAAACCTATATTTATTAAAAACCACTATTCTGTCTGTTATAAACGACATTTAATTAAACACTCCCAGTATATATAACGCCCAAAACTGCAATGACTCTACTTTTGTGTTACGTTTTATTTTTGTTGTAAAGGCAAATCTAACTCTTTTAATTATGTTTTTTCTGCTGTTTAAAAATCGTTCTGCTTCGCTTCGGTAGTCTTCGCAAAGCTTGTCTTTAAATTGCCCATAAAAAAATTCCAGCTGAACTGAATTGTTCCTAAACTGACCACGCGTCATTCTTTTTATTCTTCGTACTGTTTGCCTTAGCCATCCCAATTCATAACCAATGGCGTTTGCGCCGTGCTGCCTATATTTACCACAAGAATTTTCACAAAAACGAACCTCACCAAATGCCGACGCCATTAAATATATAGCCCAATCATAAACATACATTTTCTCAGCCGGGTAATCCACAATTAAGTTGCGCAATTCTTGGTTAAACACCTGGGTATGCCCCGCCGTTTTATTTTGAATCATGGCGTTATAAAAATTACCCAATTTTTTTGGGTAAGGCATTAAACCAAATGGTTTTAACTTTTCATCTGTTAGTTCCTCCATACAAGACCACAGCAACGGAACAGTGCTGTTTAACGCATTAAGGCTGTTTACAGCCTCATAAAGCCTAAAATCATACCACACATCATCCTGGTCACTAAAGGTAAAATAATCACAATCTTTGCCAGACTGTTTAACCAATTCCATCATACTGGCATTAACACCTATATTTTTACCGTAAATTACGCTAATGCCATGTTCTTTAACATAATAATTTAAAATATCGTGCGTTCCGTCACTCGAGCCGTCATCACGCACAGTTATTTTTAAATTGAAGCAGCCTTTTTGCGCTAATATTGAATCTAGCTGCTCTGATAAATACTTTTCTCCGTTATAAGTAGACATTAGCACTTCTATATTTGGGTTTTCCGCCATTGAACATAAGCTTCTCCTTGATATAAGTCTTCGAACATGGTGAAAAATTATTATTTGCCGCGGATTTTCGCGGATAAACGCGGATTAAAAATATCTTTAAAATCCGTGTTTATCCGTGAAAATCCGCGGCTAAAATTTATTTATAAATCCCTAAATGCCGCCAATTTCCCATCTTTATCCGACAGTCTAACCTCTCCAACCCTATCAACAGGCCAGTTTATGTTCAGGTCCTTGTCGTTCCATATAATGCCACCTTCATGCTCCGGATAATAGAAGTTTGTGCATTTATATTGAAACTCGGCCGTGTCTGAAAGCACCAAAAACCCGTGGGCAAAGCCTTCGGGCACATAGAACATAGTTTTGTTTTGATCTGAAAGATATACGCCTACCCACTTGCCATAGGTTGGTGACTGTTTGCGAACATCCACCGCCACATCATAAACCTCGCCCTGGGTAACACGAACAAGCTTTCCTTGCGGAAACGGCTGTTGAAAATGCAGCCCTCGCAGCACACCTTTTGATGACTTTGAGTGATTATCTTGCACAAACTCCATAGTCAGCCCATTCTCACAAAATTCGCGCTTATTATAAGTCTCTTGAAAAAAGCCGCGGCTGTCTCCAAAAACGGCAGACTCAATTATATATAAATCTTCAATTTCTGTTTTAATAAAATTAAATCTATTCATTATTTGCTATCCTCAAAATATATTTTCCGTACTCTGTAGTTATAAGCGGCTTTGCCAGTTCGGCAAGCTGGTCCCGTGTAATAAACCCACGTCTATAGGCAATTTCTTCTATGCAAGAAACATATAACCCCTGCCTTTTTTGAATGGCCGCTACAAAGTTTGATGCTTCTAGCAAAAAGTCGTGCGAGCCCGTGTCCAGCCACGCCATTCCGCGCCCCATTATTTCTACTCTTAGTTTTTTATTGCTTAAATAAGCGTTATTTACAGCCGTTATTTCAATTTCACCGCGTGCAGAAGGTTTAACGTTTTTTGAAATCTCTATAACATTGTTATCATAAAAATATAAACCCGGAACGGCATAATTAGATTTAGGACACTTAGGTTTTTCTTCTATAGACAACGCCATACCGTCATCGTCCATTTCTACTACCCCATATTCTGTTGGGTCTGCTACAGGGTATCCAAAAATAGTAGCCCCGTCTTTGCGTTCTGCGGCATTTTTAAGCGTTTGCGAAAACCCTTGCCCGTAAAACACATTATCACCTAAAACAAGGCATACATTATCGTTTCCAATAAAGTTTTGCCCTATAATAAACGCATCTGCCAGACCCCGAGGAGTTTCCTGCACAGCATAAGAAAAATTCATACCCAGTTGGCTGCCGTCTTTAAACAACTGCTCATACAACGGCAAATCTCTTTTTGTGGAAATTATTAAAACATCTCTTATCCCCGCCAGCATAAGCACAGACAGCGGGTAATAAATCATAGGCTTATCATAAATAGGCAAAATTTGCTTAGATACAGAAATAGTAAGCGGGTAAAGCCTTGTTCCCGCGCCGCCGGCTAAAATTATACCTTTCAAGGCAACTCCTCCTTTTAAAATCAAAGTTTAGTTTCATTTTTCCGCTCCCAAACTTTTGTCTAAAACAGTATTTCCATCAACATTTTCATCGTTTTCTAATATATAAATAAGTTCATTTTCTTCGTCTTCAGAAATATACAACTCTTCGTCTTCTTCATTCTCAATAAATTTAACAAAAGACAACACTTTAAGTACTTTGTCATCGTGCATATTATTAATTATTTCAATTGCAGTTTTCTTAGCGGCATTCATGTTAAACGCCTCTCATAATACTATATCCAGCCTCATTTATTTTTTTATCTGGAATAGGCTGCCCATATTATTGGAAAAAACAGGTAAATCATTAGCTTTTTCAATGATTTTATGGAACTAGCGAAAATAGAGACCACAACCTCTAATGATGACACGTATAGAATTATCTAACACACCCTACTTCTTATTTTTTTGAGTTCTTCTATATGATGCTAATACATCCTCTATTTCCTCTTTAGAAAGCAAGGCCTTAATTACTTCTAAAGTTGGGTCATTCTCATCACCCGATAATAACAGTAAATTCATTAATGCCTGTTTTAAAATTATTATTGTTTCTACAGCCGCTACACCGCCTTCATAATTTTTTATCAACATATGCCATTTTTTTCATACAACAAAGGATAATTAGCAGCCCCATGCATAACACGGTAAATAAAAACATTGCAGTCAACCACACGGTAAAATACAATATATGGTTTTATTCCCAGCATTCTATATCCGGCCTCATTCATTTTTTTATCTGGAACAGGCCGCCCGCGTTTTGGAAAAACAGTTAAATCATTAGCTTTTTCAATGATTTTATCATGCATACTAATCGCCGCTTCACGGCTGTGCTGGGCTATATATAACACAATGTCTTCTAAGTCATTTAATGCCTCTTTAAGAAAGCGAACTTCATAGGCTTTCATCAATAAGCCCCCGCAATCTTTCACTTACTTCTGTCATTGTAAAGGTTTTTGCACCAGACAGTCTGTTAGCTTCTGCCAAGAGCAGCTTTTCTCTTAAATCCAGCATTTCTTCGCGGTAGTTATAGGCTTCTATGCTCAAAAGAACCAAGTCTCCTTCCCCGTTTTTGGTTAAAAAAACAGGTTCTTGTTTTGTTTTGCAAAATTCTGATATTGCGTTATATTCGTTACGCAATGCTGTAGATGGTTTTATTAGCATAAAAATCACTCCTTGGCATTATAGTCATTTAAACTGAAAACGACTATATTATGTACACAATTATATCATAATTATATCAGCGTAGCAATGCCATTAGGGCGTAATCTTATTTTTTACAAATCTAAACCTATTCACTCAAGTATTCTTTAAGCGCGTCTTTGTAATGTCTGGGCTGCGTAAACCCATTTATTTTTAGATTAAAGTTTTCGAGCACAGAATATTTAGGCCTTTTTGCTGGTCTGGGAAACTGGTCTGTCGTACAAGGATTTACTTCTACATTTTTTCCCGCCAGTTCCATAATATCTTTAGTAAACTCATACCACGAGCAGCTTCCGCTGTTTGTGGTATGGTATATTCCATAAGATTCTGTTTGTATTATTTCATAAATAATTTCTGCCAAGTCTTTTGTGTATGTGGGCGAACCAAACTGATCATTAACAACTTTTAGTGAACTGTTCTTTTCTGCCAATTCCAGCATTGTTTTAACAAAGTTTTTACCATTTTTTCCATAAAGCCATTGTGTACGTAAAATAAAATATTTATTCGTAAGGCTTGTTACATTTTGTTCACCAAACAATTTACTTTTTCCATAAACACTTAAAGGGTTGGGCACGTCACCTTCAATATACGGCTTGCCCATTTCTCCGTCAAACAAATAATCTGTGCTTACGTGCACTAGTGGAACATCAAACTTATTAGAAGCTATTGCCAAATTTTTGGGGCCCACAGCGTTACCCTTATACGCGTTGTCTACATCTGTTTCGCAGCCGTCTACGTTTGTGTATGCGGCACAATTAATAATAACGTTTGGTTTACACAAAGACACCCGTTCCAATACGGCGTTTAAATCACAAATATCTAAATCTTCTCTGTCTGCATTTTCTGTCAAATACCCCTTTTTTTCAAGCAATGCAGTTACATCTTGCCCCAGCATACCATTTGCGCCGGTTATTAATACTTTCATTCACATTATCCCCTGTTTTTATAAAGTTGGTCGTAATAATTAGAGTAATCGCCTGTTGTAACGTTTTTCAGCCACTTAGCATTATCTAAGTACCACTTAATTGTCAGTTCTATTCCTTCGTCAAACATTGTTTCTGGTTCCCAGCCTATTTCTTTTTTAATTTTGCTGGGGTCAATAGCATAACGCAAATCGTGCCCTTTACGGTCGGTCACAAACGTTATAAGGTCTTCGGTAATTTTTTCGCGTCGGGCATCGTTTTGGGGCAGCATTGCCGCCAGTTTATTAATTATTATTTTAACAATATCAATATTTGTTTTCTCGTTATGCCCGCCTATGTTGTAAACTTCACCTAATTTTCCTTTTTGGTTAACCATATCAATAGCTTTGGCGTGGTCTTTTACATAAAGCCAATCACGTACATTTAGCCCTTTACCGTAAACCGGCAATTTCTTGCCCGTAAGCGCGTTATTAATAATAAGCGGAATTAACTTTTCAGGAAATTGGAAAGCACCATAATTGTTAGAGCAGCGCGTTATATTTATAGGCATTTTGTATGTATCGAAATATGCCTTAACCAATAAATCAGACGCTGCTTTAGAAGCAGAATAAGGGCTATGTGCATCTAACGGTGTTTCTTCTGTAAAGAACCCTGTTTCTCCTAACGAACCATACACCTCGTCTGTTGAAACATGAACAAACTTTTTACCGGCTTTAAACGTTTCTTTATCTTCGTTAAGCCAGCTTGCTTTTGCAACATTAAGAAGCGAAGCCGTTCCTAAAACATTTGTTTTAACAAACACTTCTGGGTCAATAATGCTTCTATCCACATGACTTTCTGCGGCAAAATGTATAACATAATCTATCTCGTTTTCTTTAAATATCGTCGTTAAAAGATCTTTGTCGCAAATATCCCCCTTAATAAAGGAATAATTACTGCACGTTTCAACGCCGCAAAGGTTCTCAAGATTACCCGCATAGGTTAAAATATCATAGTTTATTATCTTAATTTCTTCTCCATATTTTTCAAGCATATAACCAATAAAGTTAGAACCAATAAACCCTGCCCCACCAGTAACAAAATATGTCTTAATAATTGCCAACCTCCCTAGAGTCATAAGGGTGTGGCAAAACGGAATTATCGAACACACCCTAAAAAAATTCTACTTTAAAAAATAACTTTTGTCAACATTTATCGCCTTTTTGTGCAATACATGCATACTCATACATCTATACTGATATATCTATACACATTCAATTATACACACTCTCACATATTCATACATATATGTTCATGCATTTATACTTTCAGACAAAATTGAATGTACAAGATCATTTACGCTTTTTCCTTCACTATCAGCGCGGTTCTTTAGTTTTTCGTGTAGACTGGGCTGCATAAGAAGCTGAATCCTCTTACTTTTTGTTTCAATATAAAGCGGATTCTTTTTAAAACCTGCCGGTTGTGTCGTTTCCTCTAACACAGCAGAATCTGTTAGTTGCTGCTGCTCGGGTACATGGCTAATAAATTGCATAGCGGGGCTTATGTCGCTTTTAAAGCTTTTCTTTGTTGGCATATAACAACTCCTCCTTTAATATTTCTTCCAGTAAATTATTATAATCTATAGAGGCGTTACATTTAGGCGCGTATTCAAAAATATTTTGCTTTCGGGCTTGTGATTCTTTTATAGCTGTGTTTTCTCTTATTTTTGTAGAATAAAGTTTTGTGTCAAGGTTTTTTGCAGCATCCTGTATCATTTCTGCTACGTCCCGGCTAATAATAGACCTATTATTATAACGAGTAAGTAAAATACCCATAACCTTAAGAGATGGGTTACAATATTTTTTTACCGCTTGAAGAGTATCGTATAATTGACTTATACCCTGCAAACTAAAAATGTCTGCCTGTGCCGGAACAAGTGCACCATATGACGCTGTAAGCGCATTTACTGTAAGAATTCCCAATGCAGGCGGTGTATCAATTATAACGTAATCAAATTTAACATCCATATTATTTAACTTTTCTTTAAGCCTGTATTCTTTGCCTGTTTGCGTAATAACATTATCGGCAATAGCTAAAGACGAAGAACTGGATATCAAATAATATTTACCGTACGACAACATTACATCTTTTACCTTTAAATCACTTGTAAGAAGATCAAACACGGTTGGACCATTACTTTTTGCCCCCAGAGCATAAGTAAGGTTGCCTTGTGCATCAAGATCTATAAATAATACATTATAACCTTTGACAGACAAACCTGCCCCTAAAGACAGTGCTGTTGTACTTTTGCCTACTCCTCCTTTCTGATTAATAATAGAAATTATTTTCAATACAAGCACCTCCATAAGTGTATACATTCAAACGTATACACACATACACATATTGCATGCATCACATACATATGTGTATACATATATCATCATCAGTACATATTAAATATTTTTCGCCTTTTTGTCAACACTTTTTTTTGCCCTTATTATTGTCGATTTGCTTATTCCTGTAAGTTCACATACTTGCTTGTAAGTATGTGTCTTCAACAAATATAAAGCATGTTCTATGTGGCGTGTACCGTATTTTTTTGGTCTGCCTTCACGATAATTAGGGTCACGCCTGGCAATTTCACGTCCTTCTCGTGTTCGCTCTAACAGCATATCACGTTCAAATTCGGCAAAAGAAAAAAATATGTTACGTATTAACTTGCTGGCAGGGGATATGTCCATTACCCCTATATTTATAATATTTACCCTTATCTCTCTATTCACCAGTTCATTAACCAATTCACTGCCTTGTGATAGGCTTCGCGCTATTCTGTCAAGTTTTGTTACAACCAAAGTATCACCTTTGTTCAATGCCTTTAATAACTTTGATAATTCAGGCCTCTCTGTTTTAACACCACTTATATTATCAAAAAAAATTATTTGTGCTCCGTTTTCACGCAATACTAATTCTTGTGCTTCAAGGCTATTTCCTTCTTTTGCCTGACTTTTGGTAGACACTCTAACATACCCATATACCAACAAAAGCACCTCCTATTTATGACCCTTATATATGACACCCTCTGGTATGGCATATTAGCATAAACAATAAACTGGTGTCAATAATGTTAATATATGGCACTTTTCTTCTTTAAGCATAAGTTCAAGTATATTGTCATATTTTTAATTTTTTTGTCGGATATTTTCTAACATGATTAAAAGTAATTTTTATTTAGATGACTACATGGATTTTCATGTATGTGCAATATCGTAAAATTGTGTGAAATTTCGTTTTTTCGCAATCAAACCAACCAACTTTCTCCCTTGTTTGTTTGCTTGTTTTAAAACCTGTTTAAGATCTTGTTTAAAACCTTGTTTTCGGCATCAAAAAAGCCTGTGTTCAAAAGGCTTTCAGGACTTTTATGCCTACATGGATTTTCTTTATGCCTACATGAATTCTCAACATGACTACATAAATTCTCTAATTGCCTACACGAATTTCCTTAATTGCCTACATGAATTTTCTATTTGACTACATGGTATTGACATAGTAGGCCTTATATGTTATTTTAAAAAAGGGGTGTCGAAAAATGGTGATAAGAGGCGATTATTTAGTTGAAAAACAAAATGTACTAAACGAACTGCGTACAAACAGTCTAACGCTGCAAGAATTAAGGTTTTTTAGCATTTATTTAGCTAAAATAAATGCACGTGAGCCATCTACTAGGGTTGTAAGGTTTAGTGTTTTTGATTTCCAAAAAATAATGGAACTGGGTAAAATGAGTTTAACTAATCTTCAAAACACAGTAGACAGCCTGTTATGTAAAATTATTGGGGTTCCTATAGACGGCGGGGTAAAGCGTTTCCAGCTATTTAAAGAATGTATCATTGCGCAAGACCGTTTTGGTGAATGGTATATTGAAATAGACGCGCATGATTCTGCGTTACCCTTAATGTTCGACTTCAAAGAAAAATATTTCACTTATGAACTATGGAATGCGTTACGTTTAAAAAGTGCAAACCAAATCAGAATGTATGAAATTCTTAAGCAATATGAATTCGTAAGTGAAAGAGTATTATCTATCGATGATTTAAGAGAATTGTTAGGCATATCACCCGACGATTATAAACGATTTAACAATTTTAAAGTACGTGTTCTAGATGCTTGTCAATCGGCTTTGGACGAAAATACAGACATAAAATTTACATATGAACTAGTTGGCAAAAAAGGAAAAGGCGGAAAAATAGCGGCTGTAAAATTTAACATATATAAAAACGAGGAGTACGTGGACCAGCTTTCAATTTTCGAATACATTGGCAGAGAGGATATTGAAAACAATGATTTTGAAGATTTTGAAGAAGATGACTACTTTGTTGAAAAGGTTTATCCGTTATTGTCAGAGGCTTGTGAAAACGAGTTTAATATTGACGAAATGAGGGTTTTGTATACATATCTGGCACAAGTAACTCCAAACAAGCATGGTCAGTCTCCGCTTCTTTTACACTTTGGTGTATTGAAGCGCCGATATGAAGAAATGAGGTTACGTGCTTCAAAACAAATGATTAAAAATCGTTTTGGGTATTTAAAAAGAATTTTAGAAATAGAGGCGGAGTTTTAACAACTCATACACATATAAGTATACACATATCAAAACATAATAATCCCCTTGTGCGAAACTTTTGTTTTGCACAAGGGGATTGTGCAATGTGCACAAAAAAACCAATCTAAATTTGTATTAAAACAACAGTTGCACAAAAAAAGCAAGTATGTTATAATTCCAAGCAGGTTAAAAGGTTTATAATTTATAGTCATTTGCCCATTGGATTACAAAAGCTGAGAGGAGATGTTGGTTTTGAGTAAAAGATTTGCTCAGATTAAAAGAGTCCTTGCTTCTGCGTTAACAGTTGTTATGACGTTGGGAGCCATTACATTGACCCCTGTTATAAACGTTAGGGCAGAAGGTTCTGGTAGCGATGATTTTGTGTTGCGATGGCCTGAAGCGGCCACTTACATGATTAATTTTTCTACTCTTAATAATTTGCCACCTGAAAATCAATTAACTTTCCATCAGGGTACAAGGGTATATGTAAGTAATTTAGTATCAGAAAATAATGTTATGTTATCGATAATGCCTTCTGCGCAGCATAATAATTTTAATATGGTTATGCCCAATGGCGGCCGGATAGATAGGCGCAACAGCACCGGCGGCAGTATAGATGCCAACGGCAGCAACCGCAGCATTGATTCAACCGTTCCGTTAAGTGGTCCTGTTCGTGTTGTACTTGTTGCAAGATTTGCCGGCGGCGACCCTGCATGGGCCCAGGTTACTTTGGGAGAATATACACAAAGGCAGCTTGTAGGCAGCGTTAGCAATGTGTTAGTAGAGCGCACGTTTGACTTTACAGATAGCGACGATGATATTTTATCAATTCTTTTATCGTGGGACGATGGCAACGGCCGGCTTGCTATACAAGAAATTAGAATCTATGAAGGCGAGTGGGTTCAAAAGGGCGACATTCCGACCGGGTATTTCCCAGATAACCCATATGAAGTTATTCAGTGGGATAACAGCTTTAACCGGGTAATATTTACAGAAGGCAGCAACACCCTGTCAATTAACAATGCAGTGCGGTATGTTGATGTTTCTGGAGCAGCCCCGTTTATAAGCGGTACAAATTTAATGGTTCCTTTGACGGCGGCGCAAAGAGCGTTGGGTGCGGCTGTTGTGCTAACGGTAGAAGGTGCGCAGGTTACCGCTACATATCAGGGGCGTACAAATACAGTGGGCAGCCAAACTATTGACGATGTAATGTTTGTAAACCTTCATGCCCTTGCCGGCGCGCCGCTTAACCGTGGTCATATTGGATGGATTACTGACAATGCCGCTGCAGAAGGACCGGGTACACTGATTGTAACCACGGGTGCTGCGGTAAATACAGGTACTGTCAATTATGGCGGCATAAACAACCAAATGGAGCAATGGTATGGCAGTCAAAACTCACTTATTATTGCCAACAATATACTAATGATGCAAAGAAACAACGGCGGATGGCCGCGCGGAATAGGGCAGGGCGACGGAAATTTCCCGTCCAATATTGCGGGTATGACACAATCACAGTTAAACACTCACTGGAACAACAGGGGTGCCAACGACGCATATTTTGGCCGCGGTATTACAACAAACGAAGTACGCTTCTTACTTAGAATGTACGAAGCAACAAGAATAGAGCGTTACGGCGTTGCTGCACGCCGTGGATTAGACGCAATGCTTAATGTGCAGTTCTCTAATCCAAACGATGTTGCTTACGGCGGCTGGCCCTATTATATAAGCAACCACCAGGCGCACCGCGGCGGCGCATCATTTAACGACGATGCAATGACTACCATCATGGAATTAATGCTTGATATAGCAGAAGGAGATTTTCCAAACCTTGATGCAGAAAGAACACAACGGGCGTCAGACGCCTTTGACAGAGCGCTAGAGGCTCTTTTAAGACTGCAAATACGTTCTTCGGCGTTTGCAGACGGTATTGAAAGGCCAACAATGTGGGCGCAGCATCATTACCGCACAACAGGCTTGCCTATGTGGGCAAGAGAGTTTGAACCGCCGTCAATAAGCGGCTGGGAATCGGTAGATGTTTTAGAATTTCTTATGGAATTACCAGACCCTTGCGATCGTGTACAGCAAGCTATACATGATGCGGTTTTCTTTGTTATATACACAGAAATAATTGGTTATAGGCATGTTACAAACGCGCAAGGGCATCCTGCCGGCAACGACAGAATACTGGTTGCCGACCCTGAAGCAAGAGGGCTTTGGGCACGGTTTGTGTGTATCGAAACATTTGCTCCGCTATTTTACGACAGAAGAAATCCAACCGTAAGAAACGGTGATAATCCTTTTGGCCTTTGGGGTGCGCCTACGTCACCTTCGCCGGCCGGCACACGCCGCAACATTTACCGCAACCAAGCGGGGAACTTAACCACCGTAAGAGCAGGAAATACATTCGATATTATTGCCAGCTATGCTAACCTTAGCCACGAGCGCCGCAACGGCTATCAATACGTAGGCGGTTATGGAAACAGGGTACCGGGGTTATATGCCGCATGGCTGCAGCGCAACGGTTTAGAAGCGCCTTTCACGGCGGTAAGAAATATAGATAACGTTCCGTCAGTAGCAATGGTGAACGTGCCGTTAACGCTTTCCGGAAGCATTACCCCTCATAACGCTACAAACAGGGCAATCAATTGGGTTGTTTACTATGCAGGAACAACAGGTGCAGCTATAAACGGCAATGTTTTAACAGCGTTGAACGCCGGCACTGCTGTAATAACGGCGGTGGTACCCAACGGCTTGGCAGATGGTGTTGCGTTTACACAAAACTTCTTGGTTTCTGTTGTTGCGGGCATTCAGGTAGAAGCTATATCGGGTGTTCCAACATTTCTGCCTATAGGCACATTTAACTTTAACAGAGCAGAAACCTTACCCGTTGCGGGTGGTGCGCGTGAAATTGTTTGGTCAGTTGTAACAGAAGGAACAACGGGTGCCACAATGAGTGGAAGCACCATAACCACTACGGCCGGCGGCAGCGTTGTTGTTCTTGCAACAGTAATTGACGGGTTGGGCATCGGAGAAAACTTTACGCAGCAATTTACCGTAAGAATTGACCCAGACCCTGCAACACCCATTAATCCCAACAACTTACCCGGCAACGCGCTGATTTCTAACTGGTATGTTATGGCAAACGTATACGCCAATGGCATGTGGAACTGGAGTTACGAAAGAAACTTTGGCATAGGCAGCCATATTTACGGTGACAGAAACACAGCCCCCCAGCAAGAGGTTTTTCGTGTAGGGCAGCTGCCAGAAGACATGGTTGGGTTAGACTGGATGCGCACAGCACAAGACCCGCGTAACCAAACAACAAATCACAGATCACAGGCTGTATTTACAGTCGAAGAAGATATGTTTGTTTATTTTGCAATAGAAATGAGAAACGACCCGGCCAGACTATGGTGGATTGATGACACGTGGGAGTTTATGGGGCTTGATTTCTATATGAGACTCATTGACAATACGCACGTTATAGACAACTTTACGGGCGAACCGAACGACGGCGGCATGAAATACTATTTCTTCAGAAAATTTTTCTCAGCCGGCGAAGTTGTAAGGTTTGGCGGAATTAACCAGGGTACAACACTAGGGCAGGCGGTTATAATATTCAGACCGGTTGAAGGCGGCTTTAGGCCTGTAACAAACATAACCGGTGTTGCAGAAACGGCAGATGTAACACGTCCTCTCACTTTAACCGGCCGTGTTGAACCCACAAGCGCAACAAACAGAAATATTGTATGGGCAATATACGACAACGGCGGCACAGAAGCAACCCTTGACGGTAATGTTTTGACTGCGCAGGCAGTTGGAACGGTTATTGTTACGGCAACCGTTGTAAACGGATTAACCGAAGACAGTGACTTTACGCAACACTTCTCAATAGACATAATACATACCCCCGTATCAACGTTAACCGGGTATGTTACAGGCACCAGCGTAGGTGCGCAAACAAACCTTATTGGCCATGCGTTACCAACAAACGCTACATTCACAACCATTGAATGGAGCCTTGTTTATGCCGGAACAACAGGCGCAGCCCTTAACGGAAACGTGCTGACCACGCCTTACGAAGGAACCGTTACAGTAAGAGCAACCATAGAAAACGGGCTGGCAATGGGGGTTCCGTTTGTTCGTGACATTCAAATTCAAGTGACCCTAATTCCCGTAACAGAAATTACCGGCGTTCCCGAAACAATGGGCATAGGAACAATAACGCTGGGCGGCAGCGTTGTCCCTTCAAATGCAACGCATACATATATCGAATGGAGCATTCATAATGCGGGGTCAACAGGCGCAACCATTAACGGCAACCAGTTGACCGTTACCGAAGGTGGTTTTGTTGTTGTAAGGGCAACCATAACAAACGGCGTAACGATAGGGCACAACTTTGTTCAGTATTTTGAAATAGGCGTGAGCGCGCTTGTTCAAGTAGCGGCCGGGTCGCTTCCAACAAGAAACACCGCAACAGCAAGGTCGCCAATACACGCAGACCTAAACGACCTGCAATCACAAGAAATGACACATATAGAATTTACAATGAACAACCTTAGATTTGGCTCAACAAATGTCGGGGTTCGTTCAGCAAGGATTACCGTAGAACTTTCCAACGGGCAGCATGTCATTTTTATGAACAGAACTGGCGACGGCAACACAGCAGATGTGTTTGACAGAAGTTGGGAAACACTTGCGTTTGGCATTAATAATACAGACGTTGCAACCACCCCCGGTTTAGGCAGCGTTGCAGACATTGGCGGCAACAGACTGTCTCAAGTGGCACATGCTTTAACCCGCAACACCCCTGGCAACAATTTCACCATTTCGGTTGAAATTGTTAACGGCATGATTTATGCTGTGCTTGATATTAATAACGGCACCGCTCAATTAACGGCCTCTGCGCCGCTTAACCCGTCTAACGAACCCGTATTTATTCAATCAATAGGCGCAAACGCACAGGGCACTACAGAGCGGCTTGCAATAGAATCATGGGCCTTGTACGAATTCAAAGTTCCGCAAGAACCTTTTGTTCCCGTTGAAAGCGTTCGGTTTGCCGACATGATTATGCTGCAAAGCCATGAAATAGAAAGTGGCAGAAGCGGTAGCGTATACTTGTCAACACGCCCGTTAGATGCGACAAATCAAGAAATTATATTAGAAATAGTTAATGATGGCGGGATGGGTGCAACACTTACTCCGTTAGAAGTGAAAAACGGTTATTATTTCGTTATACCAAATCCGACGATAGGCGTGATGACATTTAGGGCAACAGTACCCAATGGATTGTCACCAACAGAAGATTTTGTTGAATACATAACTGTACCGTTTGTAAGCCGGACCACAATGCCAGAAACAATAACAGCAGGTATTCCTTTCGATTTAAGCACCATAATTATCGAGGGGCCAGAGCAAATCAATGACTGGACAATGGAGTGGAGAATAGGGGCAGAAGGAGAAACAGGTGCCGTTTTAGACGGAAACACCTTAACAGCCGCATCGGCAGGCCAAATGACTATTGTACAAGTAATAACTAATGAATCATGGGAATTTCCAAATACTATAGTAAACTTTATAACAGTAGTGCTTGCAGAACAAAGAGACGGCTGGGTATCAGAAAACGGCGATTGGTTCTTCTACGAAGACGGTGCCAGACAAATGGGCTGGGTTGACCTAGGGCACGCACTGGTTTACTTCATCCCAGAACTAAACGGCGCGCTTGCAACAGGGCTAGTAGTAATCGATGGTGTT
>Ga0123355_10001986_pt1 | contig 28880 bp, 25 predicted proteins | sample TergutEmb28metaG_3_FD_89872 | JGI IMG/M metagenome (GOLD analysis project Ga0123355, IMG submission 89872) | Embiratermes neotenicus P1 segment gut microbial communities from Petit-Saut dam, French Guiana - Emb289 P1 | ecosystem: Host-associated > Arthropoda: Insects > Digestive system > Gut ... | reverse complement strand
TGTCAAAGCCGCGGAATATTGCAGTGGAATAGCCGCGGATTATCATGCCCACCCCAAGCCCCGCCATAGAAATCATGTTTGCGATAAAGGCAATGCCAACCCCGGCGGCCGGTATGCCAAAAAAGCTTGCAATTGCGCCAACTACAAGACCCTGCATCAGTTGGAAGCCTTTTTTGCCGCCCTCATCCCCGGCGGTAAGGGAACTTGCAATAGCCACGCCCATTGGCCATGCGCCTGTTGCCGGGAAAATTTTGGTCGCAAACAGCCGCCCGGTAACAAACACTGATATCATACTCCCTATAAGACTGCCGAATGCTATGGGAATGATTAAGTCGTTCCGGCCCAAAATAAACATGGTGGCAATTGCAACAAAGCCGCAGTTTGCCGCCGCAAACCCCGATGCGGACGCTATGGACAGTATATAGTTTTGCCGTTCTAAGTTGCGGAATTTTTGCGCAAATATTAGCGGAATACGCGCCACTACCATTACCAAAACCGCGCTTATAAGCGACGTGTTGGGTGTTGTGCCAAACTGGCCCATTATTTGCATACATATTGCGGCAGAAAGAATTGACAATAAAATGCCAAGAATTAGAATGCCTGTTTCGAAAATAGAGATCTTTTTGTTTTTCATATATGGCTCCTTTAAGTGTACCAAAGCCAAGTGTACACTACATCAATGGTACATGCAATGCAAAATTTGACATAATCACGTCAATCCAATTTGAGGCGAACACGCCAAGGCTCTGTCATTGCGGGCTTGACCCGCAATCTTTTGGCTACAGGATGTGAGCCAAGCTCATCACTATTACCATGGATAGGCATTATTTATGCTAATAGTGATAAGCATTGTATTGAAATTTACAACATGAAGATTGCGGATCAAGTCCGCAATGACAGAACCATAATTACACGCTTTGTATGCTCATGCATTTGTTCTGGACACAACACGCCGCGCTGTGTACTATATTTAGGAAACATTTTCATAAAAATCTTGAATTGCGAAAGGACACCACACATGACAACCGTTTCACTTAACATAAGCGGCATGACCTGCGCCGCCTGCGCAAAAAATATCGAGCGCGTATTAAAAAAGCAACCCGGCATAGCAAGCGCGCAAGTCAATTTTGCCATAGAAAAACTGGCCGTGGAATTTGACGAAAACACGATTTCCATAGAAAAAATATCCGAAGCCGTGCAGCGTGCCGGCTTTACATTGCACATGCCCGAAGCGGAAAAGTCTGCCGAGAACAACAATGCAAAAACACTAAAATGGTCGCTGATAATAACCGTGCCGCTTTTCATATTCTCTATGCTGCCCATGATTTTTTACAGCTTGGGTGTGCAAGTCATCCCGCACAACTGGGACCCAATGCACTTTCCGCATTACAACGGCCTTATTCAGTTGGTGGCTACAATCCCGGTTATGTGGCTAAACCGCGCCATTTTTCAAAAGGGGTTTAGGAACTTTTTCACAGGTGCCGCCAACATGGACTCACTAATTGCCAAAGGCACAATGGTGGCGTTTTTATTCAGCCTGTATATCACGGTCGAGAATTTCTTCCTATTTGGCACAACCCTTCACGTCACAATGGAGGAGCTTATTTTTATGGGTCGCAACCAGTTTTATTTCGAGACAGTGGCGGTAATTCTCACGCTAATTATGCTGGGCAAATATCTTGAAGCCAAGACGAAGGGCGGTACTTCACAGGCCATAAAAAAATTAATGGGCCTTGCCCCCAAAACCGCCACAATAGAGCGCGATGGCGCGGAAATGGAAATTCCCATCGAGCAGGTTAGGGTAGGGGACATTATTTTGGTGCGCCCCGGCGGTAAAATGCCCGTAGATGGCGTGGTTGTACAAGGCACTACCGGCGTGGACGAATCCATGCTAACCGGTGAGAGTTTGCCAGTAAGCAAACAGCCCGGCGACGATATTATTGGCGCAAGCATAAACAAAACAGGGTCTATCAAGTACCGTGCAACAAAAATTGGCAAGGATACCGTGCTTGCGCAAATTGTAAAGCTGGTAGAGGACGCGCAAAATTCCAAAGCACCAATTGCGCGTATTGCAGACACTATTTCCGGCTATTTTGCGTACGCGGTGCTTGCAATTGCTGTTGTGGCGGGCGTGGCGTGGCTACTGGCCGGTTATGATTTTGCTTTTGCAATGGTAATTGTCGTGTCTATTTTAGTAATAGCCTGCCCATGCGCGCTTGGCCTTGCAACACCAACGGCGATTATGGTTGGCACAGGCATGGGTGCAGAAAATGGAATACTTATCAAAGGCGGCGAGTCACTGGAAATGGCGCACAAAATTAGAACTGTGGTGTTGGATAAAACAGGTACGATAACGGAAGGGAAGCCAAGTGTGACGGACGTAGAGATTGCGGGTCAAGCCCGCAATGACAATGCGAGTATTCGCAATGACAAAGCGAGCCAGTCCTGTCATTCCGGGCTTGACCCGGAATCTTCTTTACTTCTCCTAGCCGCGTCGGCAGAAAAACCATCCGAACACCCCTTAGGCCAAGCCATAGCCAACCACGGCCTAGAAAAATTCGGCCAGCTTCTCCCTGTCGAAAATTTCAACTCTATAACAGGGCAGGGGATAGAAGCACAAATCGACGGCAAAAACATACTAATTGGCAATCAAAAATTAATGGATTCCTTCAATATAAACATCACCGCCCTAACCGACGAAAGCAACCGCCTTGCATACGAAGGCAAAACTCCTATGTATATTGCAATAAACAGCACCGCCGCAGGCATTATAGCCGTGGCGGACACAATAAAGCCCACCAGCGAAGCGGCCATTGGCCAACTTCACAAGATGGGCATAGATGTTGTTATGTTAACCGGCGACAACCACCGCACAGCAGAGGCTATCGCCCGTAGTGCAGGCATAAAAAAAGTCTTGGCAGAAGTTCTCCCCCAAGACAAGGCCGAAAATATCAAACTTCTGCAAGCAAACAGCAAAGTTACTAACAAAATTGCAATGGTAGGCGACGGCATAAACGATGCTCCTGCCTTGGTGCAAGCTGACATTGGCATTGCCATAGGCACCGGCACCGACGTGGCAATAGAATCTGCCGATGTAGTATTAATGCGTGGCGACTTGCAGGACGTAGCTCGTGCAATTTACCTAAGCAAAAAAACTATGCGCAACATAAAACAAAACTTGTTTTGGGCGTTTTCCTATAATATCGCCGGGATACCTATTGCGGCAGGGGTACTGTACCTTTTTGGCGGGCCACTGCTTAACCCAATGATTGCCGCGTTAGCGATGAGTTTTAGTTCTGTTTCGGTTTTGCTTAATGTGTTGCGGATGAAAGCATCAATACTATAACTTGCGACATTACTGGGATTTATCGCTAAATGTAAACCGACTATGTCCTAAATAACTTAAAATAGTAGACACAGCCAAAGCCACCAAGCCGGCAATAAAAGGATTAATGTAAAAAACGCTTGTCAACACATACACAACGCTATAATTTATACCAAATATAATCAAATACACCAGCACAAATCTAACTAATTCAATTCCAGACCGCTTTTTTGTGCGGAAGGTAAAAAATTTATTCCAGAGATAGCTATGCAATATACTTAGGGGATACATGATTACAACAGCCAAGTGTGGCACTACGCCAACAATTACAAGCAGAGAGTATGCAATGAATGAAAAACCGGTATTCATCGCTCCTGTAATGATAAATCTAACACGTTTATCGGCAAGTATATTACGTATCTTTGATTTGCTTATCCACATTATGTCACCTTATAGATTTATACTTTTCGTGCTATGACATACATAATATCTCCGAGATTAATGGGAATGTAAAGATTCCCTAATCTACCAAGCAGGCGTTTAAGCCACTTATATAATTTCTTACGTCTGCGTTGTATAACAAGTGTGATATATAACACAGTGTCCACATTAATTAAATTACCCGGGTGGCTTACATGAACAACTGTAAAACCATGTCTCTCCAATAATTTACTTAAAGTAGCAACAGAGAAATAATGCAAATGTGTTGGCGGATGAATCTGTCGCCATTTTTTACCTCTAATTCTTGCATTGAGCGAGCCAATATCCCCTGTAGTTATTGCAAGCAAACCATCTCTTGACATCTCCGTGCTTATTTTTTTAATGAACTTGTCTGGTTCTCGCACATGTTCAATTGTGTCCCACATGCAACAAACGTCGTATTGTTCTACATCCATCTCTAAATAGTTTCCAGCTTCAGCACTTACACCAAGCGAATTTACTGCGTAACTCACAGCATCAGCAGAAATATCAGCACCGATTGCTTTTGTAAATTGCTTTTGGGCTATATCTAAAAAAAATCCATAAGCACAGCCTATTTCAAATAATTTTTTGTGGAGATCATTTTTTAGTTTATCAACGACTGCCAGCCTTTTTGAGAAATTTCGCTGTATCGCAGCTTTATCTCGAATGTAATCACTATATTCCTGTCCATGAAAATAATCTTGCCTATACAATGCGGCAAGTTCATCATCTGAAATGTTTGTAATAGCAGTAATAAACCCACAAGATGTGCATACTTGCAGACCGGGATATTTTTGAGAAGGTTTGAGGCTATCCTTTTCACACACTAAGCAATTATTTCCCACAATATTCATCCTCCACAATATAAAGAGGTCTCCCCTTTACTTCGTCAAAAATTTCACCTATATAACGCCCGAGTACTCCAAGTGCCATTAATTGTAACCCTCCTAAAAAGGCTACTAACGCAATTACAGAAGGCCACCCCAATGGTACATCTTGTCGTACAAGACTTGCGATAATGGAATATCCGCCATATGCAAAGCCGAATAATGCAACAACAAACCCAATTGTAGAAAGTAGCGTCAATGGTACTTTAGAAAATGAAATTATACCATTAACAGCAAAGCGTAATAAACGGCCTAATGAGTATTTACTTGCACCGCCGCCTCGTTCGCCGGACACAAAAGAGACAGTGTACTGTTCGAATCCTACCCAACGAAATAAACCTCGCAAAAATTGATGTTGTTCACGAATAGAGTTTTTAAATACGTCTATACACTTGCGAGATACCAGCCGAAAATCGGCATTGCCTTCTTCCAACTTTAATGATGAAAGAGAACTAAGCAACCTGTAAAAAGCCCCCGAACTTGTCTTCTTAAACCAGTTTACTTTTTTATTGTATTCGCGTTTTGTGTGTACGACATCGTACCCTTCTTCATACTTCTCAATTAGTGTTGGTATTAATGACGGAGGATGTTCTAAATCGCAGTCCATCATTATTGCTACATCTCCTGTACATCTGTCCATGCCTGCAACCAAACACATTTGATGTCCAAATCTACGTGAAAATTCAAGAGATATTGCACCTTTTCTTTCATCACAAATGCTACGAATAATGGTTTCAGTACCATCACTGCTTTTGTCAACGCAATAAACCACTTCAAAGCAATACCGCTCAGAAAGAGTTTCAAGAACACCATATAATTCATCTGTAAATTTTTGTATGATTTCTGCCTCGTTAAATACAGGCAGAATTATGCTGAGTTTTTTCATGAATTTTTAACCCGCCTACACATTTATTTTAGACTACATACATATTCGATTTATATTTCGCTAAATTTTCCGGTTGTCTAAACCAGTCTATTGTTTTGGCAATTCCTTGCTCGAAAGTGTGATTTGGCTTCCATTGTGTAAGCTTTTGAATTTTTTCGTTGGAGCCAAGAAGTCGATCTACTTCGCTTTTTTCTGGACGAAGCCGCTTATCATCGTGAATAATTTTTGCAGCAGGGTTTATTTGCTTAATCAATTCATCAGCAAGTTGTCCGACAGATATTTCTTTACCTGTTGCAATATTAATTTCCTCCCCGATTGTGTAATCAGATTCGAGGATTTCTATGAATCCAGAAGCGGTATCTTCCACATAATTGAAATCTCGCGTTGGCTCAAGGCTTCCAAGCCGTATTTCTTCAGCACCAGCGCATAGTTGTGTGATTATTGTAGGAATTACTGCCCGAGCCGATTGTCTTGGCCCATAGGTATTAAATGGGCGCACAATTGTTACTGGTAATCCAAAGCTTTTATGAAAACTTTCAGCCAGCCTATCAGATCCTATTTTCGTAGCGGAATAAGGTGATTGACCTTGAAATGGGTGGAGTTCATCAATAGGTACATACTGTGCTGTGCCGTAAACCTCAGATGTAGACGTTATAAGTGTTCGTATGTTTTGCTCCTTTGCTGCTTGCAATACGTTCAATGTCCCTTTTATATTTGTGTCTACATAGGCATCAGGGGCTGTATAGCTAAAAGGTATAGCAATCAATGCCGCTAGATGTAGGATTGCGCTACAACCTTCTGTGGCCGTTCTAACACCATAAGGGTCACGTATGTCGCCCATAACTACTTCGCAATTATCTAAGACCTGCTTATCAATGTTATCTAGCCAGCCCCATGAGTTAAATGAATTGTAGTATGCAAAAGCACGAACATCATATCCTGCGCGTATCATCAATTCAGTTAAGTGGCTACCGATAAATCCGTCGGCTCCGGTTATAAGCACTTTCATGAAGTTTGTCCCTCCTGTTGGTAGTGGTGGATTGTTTTTCGCAAACCATCAATAAAATTTGTGGCAGGATTCCAGCCAAGCTCGCTTTGTATTTTTGATATGTCTGCTTGTATATTTGTTACCTCATTTTTCCTTTTGTTGTCAGCTGAAACGATCGTTTTTTGTGTGCCTATAATATCAACTACACAGTCACATACTTCCTTCACACTTTTCGATTCGCCACTACCTACATTGTACACGCTAAAACCGCTTTTCCCTATAGTTAATCGCAGAGCTTCCACTACATCATCAATATATACATAGTCGCGTTTTGGATCTAAATCCATCACATCAATTTGAGTGTTAAATAGAGCCTGCTTTACAATATGTGGAATCAAAAAACTAGAGCTTTGTCCTCCGCCATATAGATTAAAAAGGCGTAAAACGGTCACAGATACACCATAATTTTCTGCATAAAATCGACAGATGTCTTCGGCTAGATGCTTTGAATGATTGTAGACAGTGTTTGGTGCGCATGGGTGTTGTTCATCTATTGGGTTGTATTTAGGCATACCATATGGGTATGTGTTTACGTAGGTCATGGATGTACCAGTCTTGCGACAATACTCTAATATGTTTACTGTTCCAAGCATGTTTACTTGATAATATTCAAATGGATTGTCCCAACTTTGCGGCGCAGAAGTCATTGCTGCCAAATGAAAGGCATGATGGATTCCCATGTCACTAAATTTATGAGTAACTATGTCACCGTCAGCTATATCAAAAGTTTTTACTTCATATTCGGGTAAATTTTGTCGTAAGTGTTTGCCAAGAAATCCATCGCTCCCTGTTATTAGTATTTTTTTCATTAGAATTGCTCTCCAATGTTTAGACTATGTTTGATACTGTCAAATTCTTCTGTTGCGCGTATATAATCGTCCGGTCTGCCAATATCCAACCAGTAGCCGTCGTATGGGGTGACGTTGACCTCAATGTCGGATGCTAAGAATGTTTGCATCAAGGTATCGAACCCAAAAGGTGTATCTTCTGGGATATAATCAAGTACATGCTTGCTTACTGCATAAATGCCCATACTTACAAGATAATTGTTAACAGGCTTTTCCTCAAACCCAGAAAGTATGCAGGGATACTTTTTGTGCCCCCCCCCTTGGACTTTTAGAACGCCGTAGTCCACTTTTTCCTGTCTGTTGTGGGCTAAGATGCTGAATATGCTGTTGCGTTTTGTATGCTCGTCTAAAAATTGTGCGTAATCAACGTCCGAAACAACATCGCCATTCATCACAAGAAAATTATCGGGAAGATTGCGGATAAGTTTAAGCGGCCCCATTGTGCTAAGGGGCTTTGTTTCAAATGAATAATCAATTGTGATACCCCATTTAGCGCCATCTTGAAAGAACGCCTTGATAATATCTGCTTGATGGTTTACCGCTAGTGTGATATGTGTGAACCGATGTGCTACTAATTGACGAATGATGACTTCCAATATTGGGTATTCTCCAATTGGCATAAGTGGTTTTGGTAAGGCTACGGTGTATGGGCGGAGACGTACACCGCGGCCACCGGCTAGTATAATCGCTCTTTTCAAATTGATTGCTCCTTCTTAAATGCAAAAACAGATAACCATTTATATCTTTCGTTCAGCAAATAAAACACTGCAAGTATAATTCCTATACTTGTAATACCTGCACCAATGAAAAAAAGTACTGGCACATATACAAACTCAACATAATGTTTTCCGGGAGGGATCCATGCCCCCTGTATTACACCGTTAGTGCGATGTATTTCAACTCTTTCTCCGCTAACATAGGCTCTCCAGTTGTTCATCATCCGTTGGGAATGTACTACAAATGTGCCGTTCGATGAATATACCTTGGCAGACACTCTATTCGCTCTAGCGTTTATTTGCGAAACTGTTCCTGTAATAATTTGGTCTGGTAGGTTCTCAACGTAAGCAATTTTGTCCATGTAGGGAAATTCAGCTCTAAATGCGATATTTTGCGAAGTTATATTACAGCTGTTCGATATTTGCTGTATCCTCTGCGGTATAAACAACAGTTGCTGTGCATTCAAGTTTTCATAAATTATAGCATTATCAGTTCGGTAAAGTTCGTTAATAATACTAGGAACATATTCAATGACAAGCTCATAAATCGACAAATTATGCAACATAACAGGCTCATTCCCAACAGCTACAATGCGCATAATTGGTCGTTCATTTGTAATATAGGGAAAATCATTTATTTGTAATATGACGGTATAGCTATGAAGACCATTTCTTATAGGTATAATTTGCAGTGGGCTTAATATATGAACGGCATCAGATGACATAAAATCCACATACAAAAAATCTAATTCTTCTATGTTTTTGATATCCAGCGTTATACTAACTCTGTAATTTGTATGGTTCTTTACCGAAACATCAGTAGAAAATAAGCTGAATCCATCTTGAGGAAAGGATTGTATAATTTCTCCTTCACCATAATATTCTATAATACGGAGTTCGTCTATTATATTTTTTCCATGCACTGCAAGTGGCCTTGATGCAGGGGTCACAATGTAGCGTATTCCAAGCATTGAAAGCACATCTGGGCGAAAACTTATAAGTGATTGCATAAAATTATCGCATCGAGACTCCGTCTTGCCTAGAAAGCTGCGAAGAAATTCATCTTCGAATTCATTGAAGCCATTAATATTACGAATTCCAGAAGCCATGCTTAAATTTATGTTTAACCCGGTATTAGGGTTGTGTGTATACTCCCACATCGTATTGGCTGTTCCCATTCTCACCACGTCTGTGCCTATTCGTGATTTCAAAAACTGAATTTCTTTAGCACTTGTAATAACCTCGAAGCCATTTTGTCCAGCATCGACATATACACTTGAAAACCTAAAAGTGTCAAACATTGTGAAAACACACAAAAATATCAAAATTACACAAGCAGCATATTTGTATGTTTTACCACTATGCTTACGTAGGTAAAATAAAATTAGAACACAAAGCAAATTTCCGCCAGCTAAAAGTAGCCCAATCCCAAATATTTCAAAAAAATCAGTAGTCATATATTCTAAAGACTCACGCACCAAAGGCATGAAACTAACCGAAACGAAAGTAGCAGCTAATGCACTAAATAAAATAAGCATTTGGAATGAGTGTTGTACCAGTCGTTTTACGTTATTTTTATCAAAAAAATCTATAAAAGCATACGGTAGAATAAACAGTGCACTAAAAATGGTTATAAATATAATGCGTGACGGGAATGGAAACAAATTAAGAATAGGTATATTGACAACCACTTCGCCCAATGAACCTATATTACCGATGCTTGAAAAAGCAAATGTTGCCATGGCGACAATTAGGCAGAAACGTACAAATTTTTTTTTCCAATGGTATCTCGCTACATATAAAACATAAATCAAGACAATAATTCCAAGATACAACTCAGTGTCTATCCCAGTTGACATATTGTACCCAAATGGAGCATATGGTGTGCCAAAAGCAGTGGGGAAAACAGATATAAATAACATAATTGGATGCGACGATAATTTATTAAAACTTACAAACGAATCTTGCTCGCTTTTTAATATTAAAGATATGGTTGGTATTGCTTGAATTGCTGTCAGCAAAATAACAAACACAGAAACAAATAAGGCACTTAGTATAATTATTTTAAGATGTGTTTTGTTCTGGATAGCTAAGTAGATAAAAAATGCCGCATAAAGAAATCCCGAATAAAGAAACCACTGCGGATGACCACCAAAAAATTGTAAAGCCACAGCAATAGCTATAAAAAGTAAATATTTAAGTTTTTGTTTTTCAAAATAGCATAATATCAAATACAGAACAATGGGTACCCAAACAATAGCTGTGTATACCAAAACATGCTCTTTTCGATAACCACTAATAAAAGTACTAGATTGCAAAATCAAACCACAAATTAATGCTATCAAATCATTATTAATTAGCTTTCGCACAAACAAAAACATAAATACGCCGGCCATAATAAGATGCAATAAAAAGTATACATTGGAAAATGTTGTGATGGGCATAAGGTACGCCAACCACTTAAAGGGATAAAACACTTGCATTGAAGGGTCTGCTAAGCCCGGCCCGCCCAATAACATATAGGGGTTCCAAAACGGGAGTTCACCACTGTGAACAGTACTTCTCATAAAAGCAGAAATTGAATGTGTTAATAGTATATCTCCGGCACCCATTAAAATATTATTGAAAAGCTCGGAACCATACTGAATTATGGGAATGATAATCAGCACAAAAAGAAACAGGATCTTCTTAGGAAATTGTATGGAGCCAATCCATATTATTTCTTTATTCATTGTTAAGGGTACTCCTTGCGTCTCTGGTTTTCTCCACATCCATATTCATAAAATACTTAAAAGCATCTACATACTCATTTGCAACAGTTTCCCATGTTCGTTTATTCATTTTTTCATATATAGGTAATTGCTTATCGTGAAGGTATTCCCTGTTGTCAAGCCCAAAGCATATCTTATCAGCTATATCGAGCCAGTCATGTGGGTCAAACAGAAACTCGTCGCAGTCATAGCCTTCGAAGCCTTCAAGGGTTTGTGGAATACGCCCCATAACAGATGGAGTACCTACAGACATACCTTCCGCAAAGGTGAAAGGAAAACCACCTTCATATAACGTTGGATTTACCACAAGCTCTGCCCCGGCATAAAGACCTGCCAACTGCGCCTCAGATACGCCATGCATGAATATAACATCAAATTGTAAATTTTTTTCTGTTACATAATTATAAACAGGTATATGTCCCATGGGGTTGGCGGTCAAAACTAATTTTACTTGTTTATACTTACGACGAAGAACATACTCATACGCCTTTATCAAAGAAACAATGTTTTTCGATGGTCGGTTTTGCGATGCGTAAAATATATATCTGGTATCCTCCCATTTCAAACAGCACATATAGTCATTTACCCATCCCCAAGGATACTCACGCTGAGAAATTCCAGACATGTATGTTAGAAAGCGCGCATATTTTACATTTACGTGACTCGGATATTTCAAATGACGCGTGTTGGAGTAAATATCAATATGGTGCAACAAGTTGTTATTCGCATGAGGTATTACACGTAACGCACCACACTTCTTGCCAAAGTCATTAACCAAAAGAGTGTCTCTTATGAAACAACTGTATGTTATAAAATATTGGCCATTCTGTATTGTTTTTTTTATGTCATCAGTATATTTGGCTGGCGCAAGTATTGAAAAACCTTCTGCAAAAGGAACTGTAACCAAATCTGGCGCAACACGCACTTTTGTTACCTTTATAGAATCAAAAGCAGGCCAGAGCAGATTTGTAGCAAGCCATACATCAGCACAACAAGTATGGTTAATTTTTATTGCAAGTCGCTCCATAGTTTTACTATGAACGCGTTCATATATTTTTGACGCAAAATTATCAACAAATGACCCGCTAAAATTAAAAATATATTTGATAACATTTAATGCGCTGGCAATACTTAGTTGTTTTAAAATTGCATTTTTTGGTGTACGTATAATAAAGCGAGACATGTAAAACAATAAATACAATAAGAGCAGAATAATTGCGACAGGAAGCAGCACTATAGCTAATACAAATAGCATAATAGCAATTAAACAAAACGCAAAAGCATTACCCATTGATAGCATGTTAGCTGTAAACTCAAACAAAGCACTTCCGGCTATATTGCGGAGTCCCTTTTTATCACGTCGTTTTTTTTGTACGTGAAATTTTTCATACAAACTTGCAATAAAGAGTAAAGCGGGACTCTTTACTGTTACCAAGGACATGTTTTTTGTATCTATTTTCATATCATTAAACAGTTCTTCTAATTTAGGTGTTAGCCAGTTAGGGCAAGCTATTACGAGCGAGTTGCTCCCTTTGAGAAATGCTTCGCACATTTTCCCAAGCAATCGACCTAATCCCTCGGTAGATAATGTGGTTTTATGACTATAACCTAAAAAAATACCAATTTTCATTTTCACTCACCTTAAAATCCAATAATATCCCTAAACACTTCATAGATCTTAGGGTAGGTAGCATCTACAGTAAAATGCGACAATGTATTACTACTTGGCACATCTTCTTTCCATTGTTCGCTCTCTTTTTCAGCCATCCTCAATATAGCAAGCAAATCCTTTTCGTCATGGGGATCAAAAAATTTTAAATTTAATCCCATCGTTGAGTCCATGTATTCCATTGCGGGGTATCTGCTTGATACCGATGGTAGGCCAAGCATAGCAGCGTCAACAACGGAAAAAGCACCATTATCTACTATGCAGGCATGCAACAAAAACCTAGAACCCTTTAGGAGCGATGCATATGCACTTTTAGTAAGATTACCGCGAAAAAAAAGCATCTTTTTGAAAGCAGTTTCTCCACGTATCTCATCTCTTATTGATTCCAAGTACGATTGCCCTTGACCGTTAAATTCAACATTAGGGTCAAATAAGTGTGTGTTTACCCCAGTCACATGACACCGTAACTTACCGCCTGTCTGGTAATATTCACTTAAAGCTCGTAAAACGATTTTATGATTTTTATGAGGTGCTGTGTTTGTTGACCATAGAAAATATGGCTTTAGCTTTTTAGGCTTACGCTCTATATCACATTCACTAACACCATTAAATGCTCCTATTAAATATGGCACTTGTTTGACTTTGTATTTTGGTAATCCGACATAGTTAATACAATCATCACGAGTAAATGGTGTTGTCACAATAACATCATCTGATTGATTAGCAAAACAAACTGAATTAAATGAATTAATATTGATATGCTCTGGGATATATCGCTGCAAACAATCATGGACACATACAACATGCGGGATAAGGTTTAATATAGGAAATGAAACTCTATCACACGTAAAAATCAAATAATCACAATCATGAAAATAGTTCATTCCATCATTAAGCAAGTAATATATATTATGGTTGGGCAGAGCACTTACTCCTTCTTTTCCGATACGAGTTGATATAATTGATTTAGCTCTATGATAATCAATGGGTTCAAAGATAAAGCTTCGCATGGGTATTCCCATTTCGCGTATTTCTTTTAACGGGTCGCCCTCTTCAAAATTTGGATGTTTTACAAATGCAAAAACAAATTCTATATCACCACCAATGTTTTTTCGCCCTTCTTCAAGTGCATACAGGAGTCGTATAGTATAATCTAGCACACCACCCAAATATTCTGCAGAAAGCACAACAGCTATGCGCTTTTTGTGTTTTTGTTTTACAATGCTTGGTGTCAAAATTGCTCTTTCAATTTTTCCCAAATTCTCTTCCCATATAGGACGACAGTATTCACACTTCATTTTTTCTAATAAGATAGGCTGGCTTTCTCTTATTCTATCTATAAGCTTTTTATCACCTCTCATGAGGCGAGCGGCCTTTTTCTTTGCTTCGTTTATATCTTTACAGCGTCCTGGTAGCTTTTTTCCGCCTAAATTATCAAGCATACCACCACCCATAAATAAAAGTGGCAACCCTTTTTGCACTGCTTCAAATGGATGGTAGTGTATATGATTTTTGTGTGTCGAATGATAATACATAAAGCGTGAGTTTTCATATGCGTCATTATACTCATCATCCGACATAAATCCTGCTACATTTTCATCGTTCACTATAATTGCTTGTCCGCCACCAACAATATAGTCATATTCACTAAAATGCTTAATAAAATCATCGAAAATATCTTTTGATATATGATTTACTGCAATTTGTGGACATACAAACATAATTCTTTCTTTAGTACCCTTCCAGCTATCATTCACGGCAGCATTTTTCATGCCAATTGGTAAATAAACAGACCTATTATAAAAAAGCTCTCCTTCTATAAGGTGAAGATGATTGTAGCCTTGACCAAAAAAAAGGCGATCCTTCACACCTTCAAGCAAAATTTTAAAATTCATTTCATACGAATACAAAATAGATTCATACGACAGGCTATCTGACAGTCCAAAAGCTCTTAATATTATTATGTTAGCATATTTTTTAAAAAGTTCTTTCATTTGTCTCAAAAAAAAATGAGTAATACATATATCGAACTGCGCATTCATTATTTCTGCGCAATTCATTGGGATATGTTCATAAAAATTTACAGAGTTTAATACATCAAGCTCTTCCTTAGGTATTGTCAAATATTTATCATATTGATAATCAACATGCGCACTCATGTTGGCGATATCCATTGGGAATATTTTAGGCACAAAAACTTCATAACCTAGATCCAAAAGTAGTGGCACTTCAAACTTCATCAAACTTTTATGATTTATTAGCCAAAGCACACGTCTCTTTTTTTCCATTTGGCATTCCCTTCCCATCTTTACATTATTGCTTGATGCGGAACTTACAGCTTATATATGGTCCACCTAAAATAGTGGTATCTACTCTGTCATATACTTCTAGGTTAGATCTCGCTGCAAGAAAGTGTATACTATCATCTATAAAAAATGTCACATGAAATCTGCTAAATTCATAAAGATATTCATAACAAGCAGTCGCATGTATCATTATGCTCGAAGGGTCTTTTAGCAAACTCTTCATAAATTCTAACTCTTTCACGGGTTCTCGCAAATGCTCAATTACATTTGATGTCATTATGCCGTCAAAGCGCATTTTCGCAAGCTCTTCTCTTGATGTAAATATATAAGGTGCATCACATTCACGCACGTTCGCATAGGGCTCATATCCATATACATTATAGCCTTCTTCTCTTAATTCTTGGATACTTCTAGACCATGCCCCACAGCCATAATTCAAATATGTCTTGTCTTTTTCTGGTTCAAATTGATAAAACACGTATTTTTCTGCTTCTGTAGTGTCTCCTTCAGCATATACGGTATATAGTTCATCATAATCAAGCGCAAACTCTTCTTGGCTTAGTGCCATCATTTTAAGGGGACCAACGATTGCGCCACAGTTAGTACATTTATATCTGGTTAGTTTTCCACCATAAAAAACACATTTTGATTCAATAACATCATTTTTTGTCGTGTTTAATTCAAAAGAACATACATGGCAAGCAAAAACAGTGTCGCCAAACCGTTGTGCTTCTAATGAATCGTAAATTTCCCATCTTCTTTTCATAAGTTCGGAAATATGCTGGTTATGCACATCTTGAATAGTTTTTAGCTTTGGAAGATGCAAAGCTTGCTTTGTATATAAAAAATCAATAGCTTTTAATTGTAATTCAAGGATTTGCATTGTATTGCGTTGAAAGAGATACATTTTTTCTGCATACGGTTTTAACAGAAAACGAGTGGATTTTCTGATTGCGCGTTTTGCATGAAGGACAATCCATGCAAAAAAACCACTTTTGTGTCGATGTGAAGCGAGCGGTTCTTCAAAAGTGTCCGTTAAACTTACTTGCATTTGTGCCAAAGTATTACGAATAGCATCAAGCCGTGCAATCATATCTATATCGCTCATGAATATAGCTACCCTTTCGAATCAACTAACCGCAGCCGAGGTATACTTCTCAACAACATCATTTGGGGTGCCGTCCATTATAAGTTGACCTTGTTCAAGCCAAATCACACGGTTGCATATACTTTTGATACTTCCCAAATCATGCGTAACCAATACCAATATTTTTGATGCACTCATCACACCAATCATCCTATCCTTGGCCTTAGCAGCAAAAGACGCATCCCCTGCACCAATTACTTCGTCAATCAATAAAATTTCGCCTGTTACCGATGTTGTAATTGCAAACGCAAGCCTAACCAGCATACCTGCCGAATAGCTACGAATTGGGTAATCTATAAACTCACGCAAATCTGCAAAATCAATAATTTCTTGTTGTTTTTCTTTTATTTGTGTTGGCGTAAGCCCAAGCATAAGCCCCCTGTAAATTATGTTTTCACGCCCTGTAGATTCTAGTTCAAAGCCCAAACTCAAGTCGAACATAGCACGTATGTTACCATTTACAACTATTGAACCGGACTCAACTGGATACAAGCTAGCCATTGCCTTGAGCAATGTACTTTTACCGGCACCATTTAGCCCAATTACGCCCAAACGTTCGCCCTCATTTATTTTTAGACTTATATCCTTTAGAGCGTGGACATCGCGAAGTTTTTCCTTTTTACGTTGAAGTTTCATAAGTTGAAATACTTCTTTTTTAATAGTGGTGGCGTTATAAACATGTGAAGGATAAAAAAGGTTTACTTTGTCTAGTGTAATACTACAGGACATTTTGCAACTCTCCTACAAGTAAAAAATAACATTTGATTTCATACGTTTGTGAGTTATTACTGCAATTAGCACCCAAAACAATACAAATGCGATCGAAAACGCATAATTTTGCAAAGAAGGCATACGCCCAAAAAGAAAAGGCTCACGCACCAAATCAAGCAAGTGGGCTATTGGGTTATACGAAAACCACGTAGTCAAAGCAGGGCTAGTCAAAAACATTTCTCGTTGAAAAAAAACGGGTGATAAAAACCATAAAATTTGCACAACTAAAGCTGTAATTTGCGGATAGTCACGATATTTTGTATTTACAAGTGCCGCAAAGGTAATTATTGCCCAGCTTAGTGGCAATAAAACAAGAAGTGTTATGGGAAGAGTGGCAATGCCAGTTAATGCGTTTACCGGATTGATAAAAGAAACCCATATTACCAGACTGATTACAGCAATAAGGAAGGTAACGCTTGATACAATTGCACCCTTTAAGGTGTAGATTATAAGCGGATGACTGACTTGCCTTATATACTGTTCTGACCCCATTATGGCATTACTGCCACCTACTGCTGACGCAATTACTAAATCCCATACCACAAGACCGGACAAAATATACGGCATGTAGTCTCCCATAGGCATGTTAAAAATAGTGCCAAATACCGTTGCAATAATAATCGTCAACAGCAGTGGCATAAGCATAGACCACAACAACCCTAATTTCGAACGTCTAAAACGATTGCGCAAATCACTTCTCGCTAAGTGCCACCAAAAATATCTAGTTTCATATATTGTTTGTGCGTATGATTTCACTTGCAACTACTCCATCTAATAAGACTATCTGCAACCCGTTTGACGTCTGTTTCATTCATACCACTATGCGTTGGTAAATTCAGTCCCCTAGCACTTATGTCTTCCGCAACGGTGAAAACATCATCCGATTTGTATGGTGGCATAATATGCAAAGGGTAAAATAGAGGGCGCGTCTCAATATTATCGTCATTCATCTTTACCATAAGCTCGTCACGAGTGATTTTAACATCTTTTGATAATAAAACAGAATACATCCAATAAACGTGACCGTAATCGTTTGAAAAGGATTGTGGATGAAATAGGTTTGAATATTCGCTCAAGTACCATTTGTAAAGTGCTGCAATTTCCGCTCTTTTGTTTATATGTCTTTCGATATTTTCCAATTGACCTAAACCTACAGCCGCCTGTAAATTTGTCATGCGGAAGTTGTAACCGATATCAGTAAACCAATAACGGCGCGTAGGATCCATACCTTGACCGCGTAATAATTTCATACGATTGTAGAGAGCTTCATCATTAGTAGTCACCATTCCGCCTTCGCCGGTGGTAATAATTTTATTTCCAAAAAAACTAAACGAATTGATAATACCAAAAGAACCCGCCCGCTTGCCTTTATAGGTCGCACCATGCGCTTCTGCTGCATCTTCAATTACGTGCAAACCATATTTTTCTGCAAGTGCAATAATAGGATCCATATCGCAAACTAAACCATATAGATGCACGGGCATAATCGCTTTTGTCCTAGGTGTAATTTTCTCTTCTATTTTTGTTACGTCTATGTTCCAACTGCCATAGTCAGAGTCAACAAAAATAGGCGTTGCACCACAATATCGTACTGTATTTGCAGATGCAATGTAAGTAAACGTAGGAACAATAACTTCGTCCCCCGCTTTGATACCTAAAGCCAACATTGCTAGTTGCAGTGACACTGTCCCATTTGCACATGTAAGGGCGTATTTTGTGCCACAATATTCTGCAAATCGTTCTTCAAAAGCACTAACATATTTGCCAACGGATGAAATCCAATTTGTATCAAGGCAATCGTTAACATACTTTTTCTCATTTCCATCCAAGCATGGCTCCGCAATAAAAATACGTTTTCCTTCATTCATAGTGTTACTCCCTTATTTTTTTGACTTTGCAGGTATCCCCATAACGGTGTCACCAGACAAAACATCTCGAATAACAACTGCACCGGCAGCTATTGTTGCATTTACACCTATTGAAACTCTGTCTATGATAGTTGCCCCGGCGCATACAAACGATGTATCCCCCACTTTTACGAATCCGCAAAGCGTACTACCGGGGGCTATATGGCAAAATTCACCGACTGTTGTGTCATGGTCAACACTTGCTTTTGTATTTATAATTGTTCCATCTCCAATTGTCGCCCCGGCGTTTACAACTGCGTAAGGCATAACTACTACACCTTTGCCAAGCTTAGCTCTGGGCGATACATAGGCAAGGGGGCTTATTGCATTAACTAGACCATAACCTCTTCTATATAAATCCTTAGCTATTTTTTGCCTCAGTTGATTATCTCCAATTGCAACGATGGCTTTTTTTATCTCAAAAGCATCTGCTTCAAGGTCGCTGATTACCGGTATGTCATAAATCGGTGTAGATGATTTCATATCTGCGATAGCTTCTACCATGTATTCTGTACAAGACATAAGGATATCTAATACGGAAACTCCATGACCGCCACCGCCAAACAAAATTATCCGTTTCATCGTCACGAATTTACTAACGCCAAGTCATTCTTCACCATGCGCTCCACCAATTGTTCAAATGATACCTCACGCTTCCACCCTAGCATCTTTTCCGCTTTTGATGCATCGCCTATAAGAATTTCAACCTCTGCAGGACGGAAGAAAACGGGATTAATTTTAATAAGTGTTTTTCCAGTAGCTTTATCAATTCCTTGTTCATCAATACCTTCTCCGCACCACTCTATATCAATACCTCCGTACGCAAACGCTTTCTCTGCAAATTCCCGGACAGTACGAGTTTCATTTGTTGCAATTACATAATCGTCTGGGATTTCTTGTTGTAACATGAGCCACATTGCTTTTACGTAGTCCTTCGCATGACCCCAGTCACGCTTGGCATCCATGTTGCCAAGCTCTAGACAATCTTGTATACCATGCTTAATAGCAGCAATGGATGTAGTAATTTTTCGTGTAACAAACTCTTTGCCTCTTCTCTCACTTTCATGGTTAAACAATATCCCAGAAGATGCATGTATACCAAAACTCTCTCTGTAGTTTTTGGTTATCCAATGTCCATATAATTTCGCTACACCGTAGGGGCTACGCGGATAAAATGGGGTTTCTTCTGTTTGGGGGACAGCTTGAACCAGACCAAACATTTCGGATGTCGAAGCTTGATAAAACCTTGCATCAGGTTTTATTGTGCGTATTGCTTCTAATAAATTAGTAACCCCCATGGCATCAATATCAGTAGTAAGGAGTGGCTGTTCCCAACTTGTTGCCACAAACGATTGTGCCGCTAAATTATAAACTTCGTCTGGTTTTGCAATTTTCATTGCCATTATTAGAGATGCAAGGTCAGTTACATCTGCATAAATAAAGTTAACATCGTTGGTTAAATGAGCAGCGTTACCATAATCAACAGCACTCTTTCGACGCATTATACCGTAGACTTTATAACCTTTTTCCAAAAGTAATTCTGCAAGATAAGAGCCATCTTGCCCTGTAATGCCTGTGATTAGCGCACTTTTCATATTACAATAACTCCCTTCGGTTGCAGATTCGCAAATTCTCTATAACTTTTTTAACGTCATGCGTAGAATCTTTTGCACATATTAAAATTGCATCATCTGTATCAACAATAACTAAATCATCCAAACCAACAGTGGCAATCAATTTTTTGCCTCCCACAATTATGGAATCCTTTGTGTTTATAGTTATTACATCACCCTGTACCATATTGCCGCTTTCATTGGTCTTGCTGACTCGTTCTAATGCCAGCCAACTTCCAACATCATCCCAGCCAAAGCTACCGGGTATAGTGTATATATTGTTACTTCGCTCCATTATGCCATAGTCGATAGATTCGGATTTGAAATTTGCAAAAACTTGCTCTAGCACTTGTTCATATTCTGGTGTGTTAACTGATTGACCAATCTTCAGAATGCCCGAATATGTGTCCGGCATCAGTTCTTCAAATTTTTGCATTATGGTTGATAATTTCCAAACAAACATACCGCTATTCCACAAGTATTGCCCAGAATTTAAATATTCTTTCGCGATCTCCGCGTTTGGCTTTTCCACAAAACGATTTACGGTGTAAACTCCATGATACTGTTTTCTGTTCTGATTACGAGCAAAATTAATATACCCATAACCTGTTTCTGGGTAGGTTGGTGTAATTCCAATTGTTACAATGTTATTGTCTTCTTTTGCCACATCAATGGCTTGTGACATAGTGTCTATATACAATTCGTCAAATTTAATAAGATGGTCGCTTGCCAGTGCTAGCATAATTGCATCGTCATATTTCTTAGATATTACTGCGGCGGCAAGGCCTATACATGGAGCAGTGTTTTTTGCACACGGCTCGGCCAAGATATTGTTGAGTGGTATTTGTGGCAATTGAGTTTTCACTAAGTCTACATAATCTTTGTTGGTAACAACAAACATGTCATCGTAACTCACAAGTGGCAATAACCGACGAGCGGTTAGTTGAATCATGGTTTCCGTGTCATGGCCGGAAAATGATAAAAACTGTTTGGGTAGGCTGGCACGGCTTTTGGGCCAAAACCGTTCACCTTTGCCACCGGCCATTATTACTGCTGTAGTTTTCATACATGACCTCCGTATATTTGCGACAATCTGTCTTGGATAAGAGATGCAATTTTGGTAGAGCTAAAATGTTGTAATATATGAATTTTTGCTTTTTCGGCTAAGGATTTACAGAAGTTCTCGTCTCCATAAAGTTTTTGCATATACTGAGCGGCTTGAGATATGTCTGGGTCTGCCCAGCGATTGCCTCTTTTAAAAGGACCGCAATCTTTTTCGATATTAATGAATGTGTAATTTACCATACATGCAACATCATCGTTCATAAACTCTGTAACCGAAGACCATGCCGTTGCAATAACAGGCGTACCCAACAACATAGCCTCCGCCGGTACCAACCCAAAACCTTCTGCACGATGCAGTGAAACATATACATCGACACAGGCTATCAAATCATGAACTTCTTGCTTGTCCATGATTTGTGGCAGAATGTATATATTAGAATAGTCTCGCAACTCAGTTTTTATTTTAAGAATATCAGAGATTTGGTGGTTGTTGATTTTTATAACTAGACCCACGGTGCTGTCTATTGCAGAAAATGCTTGTTTAAAGGCCTTTATTGCACCTATAGGGTTTTTTCTTTCCATTACAGAACTGGAATCATACATAACTAAAAAAAGAAATTTGTCATTTGGCAGACCAAAGTGTTCTCGACCATATATCCCATTTGTTAGTTCGCCTAATGCATAAGGAATCGTGCAGACAGGCTTGTCTGTTATTTTGCGAATACTCTCACTTGCAAACTCGGAAGGTGTCCATACTTCATTGGCTAATACTAGGGTTGCTTCCCACTCTTGGGGAAATATTTCAAGCTCCCATAGCCAAAAAACAATATTATAACGACTATCCCATAAGTTGCGTCCGAGTGAAAAATAGGCTAGAGATATTTCATGGGGTGCGATATGAATTAGATTAATATTGTATTTGATGGAATCAGTAATTTTATAGTTTAAAGATTTATCATTGTACCGTATAGCACTGATTTGATTATAGTTAAGTATTCCAAAGTTAACGTTTGCAGATTCTAGACTTTTTGCTACCAAGCGGCAACTTTGCCCTAACCCTGTTTCGCCTTGAACATAACCAACAAGATTAATGCCATCTGGATTCATTGAACGAGAAAAAGGGATCAATGCGGACTCTTCTTCAAGCTTGTCTATTGAAGAGTTAACTATATTTTTTTTTATCCTGCGCAGAAGATTAATAGGCAATAGCCTTATTAACAAGGGTCTTGCTTTTTTTGCAAAAATTAGGACTAACATAGTTAAGATTTTCACAATTATGCCCTCTGTGATCGGTATAGTTTCTACAGAATCTGAAACTCTCTGTTCGCAACATTAAAGCATAAAATCACATATAGCGCAAGTTTTTACGGTGATGTTGAGAGGGTTAAATAAGAGCAATGCAAAAAAAAACACCAATTGTGTAAACTTGGTGGTTTAATAAATAAAAAAACAATAATGCGTATGTAAAGAATGGTGAATTGCGTCAGACATGTAACGCATACACCGTTTGTGTAAATTTTTCGGAAACTTTCCGAGTGTGTTCTCTTTGTGTTTTAATAATAACCGGGCCCGGGTTCCCGGCTATGTGCCGCAACATATATGAAAAGTGCATACATAGGTGACAGTATATAGGCCGGATCCAAAGCCTAATATGTCTCCTCCTTACATATAGTACAGCGGGTAGTACAAGATGCAACAAAGCTACAAAGGCTAAAGCGGGGAGCGGTGCGGTCCGTTTCAAGGCACAAGGCCTTTTCCGGAGGTGGCAAAACCCGTCCATGGCATAGAAGCGTTTGTTTGTTGTTGTAAATGAATCATAACACGTATCGAGCAATGTGTCAATATCTTTTCATGCCTTACTATTTATGGTATCCGGCATTGATGTGATAGCGTTTCGAAACACTATGCAAGGCATAGCGCAAAGTTAATAAAATCGCAGCCAGAATGCTATACCCAACAACACGGTAAGCGCGATACGTCATTTTTGCCGAATTTAGCCGATTTCCGGATTTTGATGTACCGGATAAGCGGTACTGCAACAGCGGTTCATCCAAGCCGTAGGCATGTCCGGCTTTGCGTAAAATTTGCAACCAAGCGGCATAATCTTCGTGCATGTTCCCTTTTTCGTGGAAAGGAATCATTGCACTTGTGCGTACTATGATGGACGAACAGGACATTATGTTGCGCCGCAGTAGGGATTTGTAGGAAAATTCTCGCTCTGCCGGGAGTACATAATTTGAAGGTTTGCCAAATTTGTTGATATACGCGGTGGCGGTGTAGGTGATTGTAGCGTCGGTTTCATTAGCAAAATTTAATTGTTTTTCCAGTTTGGTGTGGTGCCAAATGTCGTCACTGTCTAAGAAAGCAAGCCATGAGCCGCGAGCCTTTGCTATAGCGGTATTGCGTGATGCGGCGCAGCCGATATTTTGGTTGTTTGTATGCAGGTGAATTCTGTTGTCTATCGTGGCAAATTTTTGTGCAATGGATGCGGTTTCGTCTGTTGAGCAGTCGTTGACGATTATTAGTTCCCAGTTTGCATATGTTTGGGCTAGGACAGAGTTTATGCTATCTCCAATGGTAATTTGCGCGTTGTATGCCGGCATTATTATGCTAACTAATTCCATAACACGCCACCAAAATACGTCACAGTATTTTGCCCGTTCATATAATTTAGGCCGCTTAGTTTTGCCAAGTCTGCCACAGAAATGCCATATGCCTCTAGAGAAGGAATTGCGCGGCTTGGGAACGCACAGGGCTGGTCGTCCAGCTTTGTGCAACGCGGGCAAATATGACATGCCCCCGCACCAAGAATGAGCGGGTTGTCTAAAACACCGGCAAGCTTTTCTGCAAGTGTGGTTACAAGTTTGTTATGGTTTTTTGCCGCGTCAGCCATGCCTTCGAAGTCGAAGGAGTCTTCCAGCTGGCCGATAGATTGAAAAACTAGAGCGTGCCGAAATGTTTTCGTGTGGGCAATCATTTTGTCTATATCTCCAACATCAGGAGGGCACATCCAGCATGTTCCAAATTTGCCGCAAACATTTTGTTCGCAAGCAATGCGAAATTCGCGGCTGAATTTTATGTCTGAAACGCTTGCAATTCCTGCGTTTGTTGCCCCTGCAGAGAGGGCTGTTTTAATAAGATCATTCATATTTGGTTGGCCTTTCAAGTGGATTTTAGGGAATTATATCCACGCTACAAAAAAAAATCAACTGGTCGGTTTTTGCGACCAGTTGAATTTGAAAATTTGTGTTTGACAAGCTGACTTGATGTGCTATATGCTCTTTTGAGTAGATAGGAGTGATTTTGGTTGTTTAGTCAAGAGCAGGACTGGCTTATGAAGCAGGTCAAAGCCATTGCCGACACAATAGCCGCGTTGATATTTGGTAAGGCAGAGGTCGCGTATGAAATACAGGACGAAGAAAACCATACCGAAACGGATATGCTCTTTTTACGCCTTAATGAAATGTTGGATAGAGGTGACATCAATGGGGCGGAGGATATGCTTTTTGATGAACTGAATCCAAATGACACAAACTATCTTTTGCTTGCGGTTGATTTTTACCGGAGGCTTAATGACAAAAGCGATGTGGAATTGGAGAATTGCGGATTTTCGAGGGAAGAGGTTGTTGCTGGGCTCTCTGAAGTTGTGAACAAATATGGTATTACGTTTCCGATGTTGCTGGAAATCTAAAATGTTCCGGCAAATTCCAATTGCCACGAATGAAAAACGGGTCGCGAGCCATGTCGGTTGGCGTCCACGTTGGTGTGACGGACAACCAATCCGGGCAGAAGCCGAACTTGATTGTAGAGATTCCGGTGAAGGGTAGTTGGGCTAGGATTTCGTCTAGGGTGATTTTGTTTTGCGAAATCACGTCCGCGAGGAAGAGTGTGTTGCCTGTTTGCTGTGCGATTACTATGGCGTTGGAGTGGGGGAGATGGTAGATTGCGTCGGGGTATTGCATTATTAAATGGAACATTTGGATTGATGCAGAGTTTGTGCAGTCTACTAGGTTAGAGAACGCGCCGCGAGTTTGTAAGGCTTGGGGGATGATTGCGTCGTCGATGTCGAGTTTGATATAGCTTTCAGCTTGAAGATTGCGGGTCAAGCCCGCAATGACAGGGCTGTGTTGCTCGTCATTTCCAGTTGCCATAATGCTGGGCGTATACGTTTGCACTTGGCGGAAGCCGAATTTTGGGTAAAAGTCCACAACGCTTGGGTTGGCGGCAAGGTATGCCAGCCTGTTTGGGTATAGCTGCAAAACATGCTCCATCAGTAGGCGCGACAAGCCTTTGCCCCGTGCGCTTTTGGCAGTGGCAACCGCGCCAAACTGCATTGCGTCAACTGTCGCACCGCGCACAAGCAGTTGCGATTTGAAAATACATACATTCGATAGCATTCGGTCATTTTCGATTATGGAATAGCTTTCATAATTTTCATCCCACAACTCGTATTCCAGCCATGGCTGGAACGAGAAGCCGAATACCTCCTGTATAAGCGCGTCGAACATGGCCTCGTATGTGGGGTCGTTTTTGTTGTACATAGTTATTGTCATGATTATTGTCCTTTCAGTTCTACTTGTAATTTGTAATCATTTGTAGTTCGTAGTCACCGGCGGCGTGGAAATTGTACTTATTATATAAGCCAATCGCGTTTTTGTTAAGCACGTCTGCATGTAAAAATCCTTTTGCCGCGCCGTTTTCTACGCCATAATCTATGGCTTGCTCCAGTAATTTTTTGCCATAGCCCATGCCTTGGAAGGCCGGGTTAACGGCAAGCATTGCGATTAAAAGCGTGATTCCCGTCCCAATATCGTAAATTGAAACGCAGCAAAAGCCTACTATATTTGAAGCTTCGCGCACGATAATGACTTTGTTTTCGCGTTGCCATTTGCTGAACCACTCGGCTGTTTCGCCCTCGAACCCGCGAGATTGTAGTTTACATCTTTGGGAAAGCTGGGCCACGGCTTCGCATTCGTTTGGGTTTAGATATTCCGGTTTGCTGTGAGTGGTGGATGTGTTTTGCAGGTCAGTATTGAAGAAGTCGGCAAGCTCGGCCCATTCGGTGAAGCCTTTCAGTTGCGAGGCAAATTTACGCGGGACAAAATGGATTCTAAGCTGCCCGGAAAGTTTCGCTACGGCGTCGATTACTAAATTGAAATTGTTGGTGGCGAAGTACAGCATTGCCGGGGTAGTGCTGGTGTCTTGCAGAAAAATTAGGTCGTGGCTGTCGTGCAGAATGATGGCGTTTTTGCAGTCGACAAATTCGATGTAGTTCATTGACGAGTATTTGTAGGTTTTTGCTCGTGTGGTTAAGGTATTGAAATCGTTTTCGCTAATCATTTTTTTGTCCCTTTCGATTGCATAAAAGTTATTAGCGCATCAAAATCATCCGGTGCTGTGCGGTTTATTTTTTCTGCGCCGCATTTCATACAGCGGTGAATAATTTGGTAGCCTTTTTTGCTGTGGTGGTGAAGTTCCACGGGTTTTAGTTGTCCAAGACAATTGTTTGCCCTGTCTCCGGGAATGTTATCTATGTGTACCGAGTATAGGCAGTGGGGGCAATGGTTACGGTAGCTGCCATTGGTAAGCGGGGCAACCGGCACATTGCAATGAATACAAATAAATCCTGTGTTTTGGGTTTTTCTGCTCAAATCGAGCCCTCCTAATATTTGAATTTCAAATATCAGAAGAGCGGGGTTTTGTTTGCTCTCGCGTTTTGCGAACGCTTCCGGGCTTAATGAAGAACCCATGGGTTCTAAGAGAGGGGCAACGATTCTCCGCGACCCGCTATGCGTATTGGGTGCGAATACTTCCGCTTCCTGCTTCAAGGGGACGTTGTTTGTTTCGCGCATGTCCACTATCCGAACTGCTCCCGGCGTTATCGCCGGGCAATGTATGACAGCTTCTAACCATCATCCAGCGGTAGGCGTCATCTTATTTCACCGGCATTGGCGTCATCCCCCGTTAGTATTTGAGGTCGTGCGTCCCCATGGGAGTGAATTTTCCTGCATTACCGTGCGAATTGTTTCAAGTGCGGCGTGGTCAATGTCGGGCATAGCCAATAATTCGTCCTCGCTTTTTGTTTGAATTAATGTCAGCGAATGGAAGTTCAAGCCCTGTATGGCCGCACGCGCATTTGGTTGCAGGCGGTCAAGCAAAACGTTGATTTCCTGTGGGATGTGCTGTGGCCTCGGCGGGAATTTTTTATCGAATTCCAATGCTTCTTCTTGGGTCAAATTTTCGTAAACCGGGTCAATATAGTAGCGGCCACTGATGCCGTCCAGCGCGCCGTCATACAGTGGGTACGCCATAAATGGGTCAAAAGTTTCGCCGTCGGGAGTTGTAAGGCCAAACTCTGCGGCGCGGCGGAAGCCGACACGGGGATAATAATGCGGATGCCCGAAAATGATAACGGCTTTGTGGCCAAGTTCCTTTGCAATTGCGAAGGAATGGCGCATTAGTGCCTTGCCAATGCCGCGGTTTTGATACTCCGGGGCAACCGTAAGCGGGCCGAATGTCAGTACTTGATGCTCTGCACAGGCGTCGTCTGTTATTTTGCTGACGGTATATATGATATGGCCCACGATTTCGCCATTCTTTTCGGCAACAAGGTTTAACTCTGGCACTAGGGCAGGGGTGTTGCGCAGTTTGTGAACGAGAAGATGCTCGTCGCAGATTTGCGCAACGCCGCCAATACTGCGGTTTGTGTTCCAGAATGCGTCGCGTGTCATGGATTCTACTGCGTAGTGGTCGTGGGCTTGTTCCGGGCGGATGTGGATATAGTCCGGGGAATGTGTCCAGTCCTTTTTCGCAAGCTCGTAGTCAATTGCGGATTGCATTTCGCCAAGCTGGTCTTGCCACGCATTTTCATTCACCTGTACGCGCTTGAATCCAAGTTTATTTTCGTAAACATGCTGTGCGCGGGTGTTTTTTACGTTTGTGTCCAGTATGATTTTGTCGTAACCGTAGTACGTGAACAGCGCGTCAATGAACATGGTTAAAAATTTTGTGCCAAGCCCTTGCTCGTGCAATGTGAAATCGCAAATTTTTATGCCAATTTCTGCAATGCCGCCGCCTTTGTTGCGGTAGTTCATTTCGCCAATTGGTTTGCCGTCAAGTTCCAGAACGTGGCGGCGGTGGGTTTCGTCGTTGTCTGTGGCTAGGCTACGGGCAATTTCATCTGCTGTTGTGCCAAGCCCGTTTGGGAAGCCGGCGTGCGCCATTATGCGCCCGTCGTTCCACCATGTGCAAAGCTGTGCCGCGTCGCTAGGCATGGCGTTGCGGATTGTTAGGTTGTTTTTTGATAGGTTCATTTTGAATTTTCTCCTTTTTTCGTTGCCGCCATTGCGACAAAGGCGATTTCCCTCTCTGTATCGGCGTTAGTAAAATCCGGCCAAGCTAAATCGCCATGCCCGTTGCTCCATACGCCGTGGGAGTCCTCAACGTCGTAGCAAGCAAT
>Ga0123355_10001985_pt1 | contig 28884 bp, 18 predicted proteins | sample TergutEmb28metaG_3_FD_89872 | JGI IMG/M metagenome (GOLD analysis project Ga0123355, IMG submission 89872) | Embiratermes neotenicus P1 segment gut microbial communities from Petit-Saut dam, French Guiana - Emb289 P1 | ecosystem: Host-associated > Arthropoda: Insects > Digestive system > Gut ... | reverse complement strand
CCTGATCACATCTCACTATCCATATTCCTCGCTCTACCACCGGTCCATATGCCCTTAAAATTTCCCTGTACCATATACCCACTCTTTACATATCCATCTCATTCACAGCACCTGTTCACAATGTAACACAAGATATATTCTGTTTAAACCTACAAATGTACAAACACTGTAAACAGTGCAGCAGAAAATTTAACAATCGCCGTACCGCTGTACAGTTTAATTCGAACTGAACAGCACGTCGATTGGTGTTCAAATTGCTGATAGGTTTTTTTGTTACAGAAGAGGAAAAAGGAAAAGAAACGTGTCATTTTAGAAGAAACATTGGAGGATGTGGAGCGAGTTTGTAACTGCGGCGACAGTAATCTGATTTGAGAATACTTTGTTTTAACTGACAATTTTATGACGCAGTGTATAACGTTAAACTTGATCCAGTGCTGAATTACGTTACAGATGAAAGAATTTAAATAGTCGCGTAGATTTTAATAAAACAGTTACTGATCGGCAGACAATTCCAGTGGAAAGGTCACATGGTATTAAACTTGGAGTGCTGTGTGCTGTCAGTGTAACAGTAGCATTCTGACTCAGCATCTTCCGGATTCAATTAATTCAGAAATACACAACTTGCACATTATCATTTCATGTTTATCTTTGAATATGTAAGTAAAGATGGGAGGAAATGCTGATCGCAAGGAGGAAGATGCGAACGGTTTTAGTAACAGTTTTGTTGACAGGAAAACTAGCTGCCCTTTTGTAGTCTGCAACTTGTACAAATCCGAAACTAAGTTAATATCGTCTGAGGTGGAAGGAAGAAGTTCATAAATATGATTCACACACAAATTAAGACTGCTAACAAAATATCAATCGTGCAATATCTGCAGTTTCTAACCCGAAATTCAAACATATTTGAATGCCGTATTGACCGGGAAACAAAGAGGCTTGTGATTTAAGGAGTTTATTTTAAGCACCTGTCTTAATTATTTAAGTCATACCGAAAAGTAGCTACTCTTGATCCAGTAAAAGTATTCTGTTTTCAAAGGAACAACCTAAATTATGCACAACTGTGTAACTTGCTGCAGTGTGTCTGCCGTTCGATAGATGTACAGAGGCTGAGTGAGTCTTACCTGTATATGGTGCTCATATCCCCACAACCAACTGAAGACATTCCTAGCGTCGCGGATGCGTTTGTTCCTGACGTACCACACCGGACTCTCCTGCAAAAGACTATAGCCCACTAGGCCTATTAAGGCAATGCCAGTTCCCAGACCTACTGACATTACCCAAGTGACATTGAAGTCAATCAGATAAATCAGCATGAAGCCTATATTGTATGTCAGGATGATGCAGGCAGAGAGAGTTCCTCTTAGCCTGGGATCAGCCATCTCTTGCAGATGGAACTGCAACAAATGAAACATTAAACATTCATGAGCATGTATAAAACCCAGAATGTCATCACAGTTCCACATCTTGTACAATTCTTTATTCGGTGAACAACATTCCGTTAAACTCTATACAATCTCAGTTCTTGATAAGCCTTATATGAACAAAAAAACAATGCACTACCAACACACATACAGTGTACAGTTACACGCAACACTGACAGACAGTCAATCACAGTTACGTTATGCTGTTTAACACATTTTATTTAATGATAAAAATTTCCTCCTTTTTCACATGCCGTCATCAGGCCGTAAGAATTACACAAATAATGCCCGTCCTGCACATTAAATGAAATATGTCATAAAAGGAGTTGTGAACTCAAAATAATTTGGAAACTTATGAAAAGGAAGCCTCAGTAGGTAGCATCATAACAGTAAACTATAAAATATGGCATGTGCCACATCCGTCCAAGTGTGGCGCTTGGCCCCTCCCGGACCCTGTCTTCCCCCTAAGGCACCGTCACTCTTCTGTATCCACTGCTTACCTCCTCAAACCTGTTATTCCTAGGAGCTGCAATGCAACCCCCTGGACAACTCTCTCCCTTCTTTTTCTTGCTTTCCCTGCTGTAATTTTGTTGGAAAATTTCTCATTGAGAATCTCTTTTTCATGACTGGATCCTTTCATCTTCAATTCTCAAGATGTCACACGCCCATCCTAGTCTTATAATTTCAATATCATCCACTTCATTTAGCCCTCTGTCTCTTCCATTCAACACGCCAGCGCCCTTTCCCTTGTACTGGGCCACATATTGTTCTTAATATTTTCCTTTCACTTGTACTTCATAGAACCTTTAACTAAGTTATAAAAACCAGCAGTGCAGTACTGGCAAAATATGAATAGAAGAAACATTTGCATTATTTTATCCTCGACTGTACCAATTTCAAAATATGTTTATTACCATTAATTAAGTGGGTGTGAATACAAGTGTGAAGGGATTGGTTATGGAAGGTGGTGAAATATTTTATGTGAAATTGGAATACAGTAGAATTGAAAATATTTTGTCTTGTTTCTTATAAATGATTATGAATGACGGTTATTATAGAAGGACGCACTTCTACTTATGTAATGACCTTTCAGTCCGGTATAACGCTCCCAGTTGGTAAAGTCCAATTTTCTAATGTGTTCATAATGGAAGTGCTGAAGGAGACTACATCCTAAGAAGGGATGATTATGAGAAGCCACAGATTTACAAATAAACCGAAAGTGTAAACAAATAAACGATAAACACACGTTTTAACAAACATTTATTTTTGACGTCATCACTAAATACGTAACATCCCCCAAAACTATCACCCTTAGCCAAATCTCCTTCAGCAATTCCCCCGCAAAACAGCACAAATTTAGACATTATACTTTGGTTCTTCTAACTTTTTATTGGCGAAACCGTCCTTAGTAGTAAAGGACTATTCATTCACGAGAATTCTGAAGTACACACAACGACGCTGCGCAGTTGGTAGGTCTTCTCTGGTCGAGGGATCAGTTCGGCGCATAGAACTGTTCCTGACAACACACAACTATCACAACAGACAGTCATCCATGACCTCGTTGGGATTCGAACCCACAATCTCAGAAGGTAAGCTGCCGCAGACCTACACCTGATACCGCGTGGCCAATTGGATCGTTTCGTTATAATTATGTAAGTAAAAGTTTTCTCTATAAATACAGACTGTCACTTTTATTTATTTAAGAAAAAAAATTTAAGTCTTCTAATATATTCTATTTTCAGGTATTACAATTCACCACTTCCTATAACAAATATCTACGACAATAATCTAACCCAATAGTTGCTATAAACTTTCATCCTACATAACAATTCCATTTTCTGCTGTAATTTCACTGCACTGTCTGTATTTGGGTGTGTATACTATCTATTGTTATTGTAAAACACAACGGGGATGACAAACTTTATGATTATTCACTGCACTGTAACACAGAAAATTGTTTCAGCATTTTTCCCCGAGGACGATTTATTTCCGCAGCTATTTTATTAAATTTTGCCCAGCAAGTATTGTGCAAAGTTGTCTAATGGAGACTGTTCTGCAGATGGCGGAACAGTCTCTTCCTTGGCCTGAAAAATCCCGTAACTCCAAAGAATACCTTTTAGGAATGACAAATCTGACATATAAGGCACCGATAATATAGTAGGCGTGTGATATCACTTAGGCCATTTCTAGACATCCTGTATTTTTACGCCTGCTGGTCGAGATCTGAAAGCCTTTCCTGTCGGATAATTACCGAGGGCAGACACACAGCTCATAGCACAGAGAGTTGTAATTTGCAGACACTTCGCAATGCACACATTGATTATCAGACTTATGATTCGAAAAAGTGCAGCTTTTGTAAGATGGGCGTAAACGATTATGAAGTCTGTATACTTCTGTAAATTTTATTAAATAGAATAATAATATATTGTGGATTTATTTATAAATATAAGGTATTTCCAATACCAGTTACATTCCTGTTCACCAATCGGTATACAGTTTATGTCCTGTCGAAAGACAGCATCCTCCACTTTTCGAGCCATATTTTCACCTCAAAGTCTCTGCCATTCCGCCTGCTATAATTGAAAGACTTGGCGAAGGTCCCTTCAGTAAGAAGTATGGTATGAAATGGACAGGTAACATTTGTGTCGATCGGCAGTGACATTCGAACGTGGTCTTATTGTGGACAGCGGCAACAATTGATGCCCAGCATGCAGTCCATCCCACGACCGTAAGTCTCAGAATCTCACAAATAATATCTGGAAATTATTTGTGAACAACTGTTGTTTTAAAGGATTGATTTGGGTGTTTAAATTACATATCTGAACGGCGACGCTTTGTTGTCTACGTATTGCTCTGTAAATGTACATTTCACTGTTATTACCTTCTTGAAAAAACGGTAATATGATTTCATAGTTACGCACAAAACTGATTTCATCATATACAAGACTGTACAGTGTGATAATTCCAGTACTGCTTTAACATAATATTATGTGAGCCTATGAGGAAAAGAGATTGTTAACATAATCATTTATACATAAGTAGTGTATAAAAGTTACCAAACTAGAATTAATACAGTAAAGTTTGGAAAGTTTGATTCGATTACAGTCTCTCAAATTATTTTGGCTAGGTAGAGGAAACTATTCTCTGAGCTACTGAATACACGTGAGGTTAATGATGCTACGCAGGGAGAAATATGTACAGCAGAGCCATCAGTGCCTGATTCCAGTACTTTTGTTTTTGAGATGGCTATTGGAATTATAATGCCACGAATTACCGGGTGTTAAATTCAAAGAGACTTGATTAAAGCAGCAGGTTGGACAATTAGTTCTGATTTGAATATAATTGTTAATTCTAACTAGAGGAAGCGGAAATTGTCTGCGGAGTGAAATGCATAATGATTGTACCTGTTTATAACGGGGGTGATAAAAACGGATTGTAGTAACTCTAGTTCAATACTTATAAAATATTATCCAACGTCTTTATTGTGGAATTGGACGCAACGGTTCAGCTACATTTCTTTTATACAATTTTCGTCAAATACTTGAGACAAAATAAGCACAATGAAGCAGTAAATCAGCTGGTTAGCAGTGTGGTCTTGAATAATACGGTCATTTATTTTGGTATCCACATGACTCTAGTAATTTCAATAAAACTGTATCTGAATGAACCCTACTGCAGATACCGGTTAGGATAATGTTGTGTGGCTTGTTTCTTACTAAGAAATATTGAAACAAGAAGAAAATTTATTGCAAATGCTTTACAGTAGGCCCTTAGAAAGTTTCAGATAGACCAGGATGGTTTGAAATTAAATGGCGCACATCAGCTTCGCGTTAATATTAATAATTTCAATGCAATGGGGGTAACCAACATACTGCAAAGAAGAAAGGAGAACATTTTTCAGTACCAATTAAGGAGACTGGACTTGACATAACACTAAGTACTTGGTCATGTCTCGAGATCAGAATGCGGGGCGAAATCATAAGCCCTGTGAAAGGGTGGAAGTGTTCAGTATATGGGAACAGCACTGACGAATCGAAATCCTCTTCAGGGAGATATTCAATGTGGACTGAATTCAGGGAACGCTTTCTGACATTCGGTAAAGAAATTTTATCTTCAGTTTGTTCCTAAAAAATATAAATATTCATATAGGGTGTATTGAAATATGATTTCGCCTGCTCTTCTATTTGGTTTTGAAACCATGTCGCTCACACTGCGGGAGAAACGTAGTCTATTGTGTTTGAGAATATGGTGTTGAGGAGCATATGTGGGTCTAAGAGGGAAGAGGTGTCATGGGATTGGAGAAAACTACATAATGAGGAACTGAATGATATGTACCCCTCACCAATCATTATGTGGGTGATCAAAAGGAGAAGAATGAGGTGGGCGGTGCATGTAGCATGTGTGGGGAGAGTAAATTTGCATACAGAATTTTGGTGGGGAAACCTGAGTGTTGGAATTACTTGTAAGATACAGGCATAAATGGTAGCATAATTTTGAGGTGGATTTGCAGGACGTAGGATGGAAGGCTTTGGGAAGTATTAGATTTGTCTGGCTCGGGTTAGGGTCAAGTGGCGGGCCTTTTTAACGCGTTAATTAAATTTTGTTTCCATAAAATTAGAGTACGTTATTGACTAGCTGAGAAAATGTTAGCTTCAGAAGAAGGACTTTGCTCCATGTAGAAAGTGTGTGTGTGTGTGTTTTTGTGTGCGTCTGTGTGTGTGTGTGTGTGTGAGTGTGTGTGTCTATAATTATACATTTGGCCTACTCTATCAATCAATATTTGCAGTAGAGTCTTTACCACTCACAATACATTGTGGGCGCTGTTTCTATATTCTTGTTTCGTTGTGATTATTTTCACACTTTCACCATGTTTCTCGTGTTCCTCTGTTTCTTACTTACAAATAGGGCCGGAATGCTGGCTCTTATCCCAAAACGACAAACTGCTCTCCCAACAAGCAAGAGTCGATCTGTAGATGATAAGGCCATAAGGAAGCAGCCAATACTGACAGAGGAAACAGCAATCTGAACGGCAGACCGTCTGCCCCACAATTCCATCATGATGCCGCTCAGCATAGAGCCCATAAGGCCGGCACCAACATAAATACTCACTGTGAACAGATAACAGTGTACAAAATGGCGTAGATCTCTAGAATGCCAGCTCAGAACCTTACAAGTACATAAAATGGCGTTGATGTCCCCTACTTAGCACATTACAAGTACACGAAATGCCGTAATTCCGTATCAAACAACACATACATGATAAAGACTAACGATTATGTATTTGGACGGGACCTTTACCATACCTGAAATAATACGTTGTAACTGACATTGGTTACTCTACCTTGCAAGCGGACAGTGAGCTAACTGGGGAATTGAAATGAAGTGTGCTTTAAGAGTGTGACAATCGACGATTGTCCAGTAAAGTAATCGTCCCATAAACAACGTACGCATCTATATGGTAGTAATTAATAAGAGGCTTCTCAGCTATAACTAATATGAGAAGAATTTTGTGTCGTGAGTTGGTATGCCTATTGTTAACTGATAATGTTCATTGTTAAATGCAAAGCCAAGTCCTCGCTTGTAAAGTCCTTTGGCTCATTTTTACTTACACGATTTTCTTCAAGTGGGGGAAAATCACATATGTGAGCCGTGTTTATGTGTAAGCATGCTGTACATACTGAAGTAGGCTTAATTTTGAATAGCAACGAAATTCAGAAATGTAAGCTGAACTGTACTGCTTATGTAAGTCACAAATTAAAAATCCATTTTATAAATGCGTAACATCTCTTGTAAATATGCAGAAATTCGTGCCTGTGCACCCAAGGACAGTTAATGTGCTGACGCAAATACAAATGCCCTCAACGACACAGAATAATAGCAAGGGGGTAAGTAAAATTGGTCTCATCCAAAACATTTAGTTTTTTTGCGTGCAAGTTAAATCACTTTCATATTTCAAATTTGCCCCACTCGATACTACAAACAATAATGCTAGTATTGCTTCTATTGTTCAGGTGGAAGATGTCAGGAAGTTTAGGAAATGTAATAATGTGCCAATACCGTAAAAATCTCATATATGTATTTGCTTCTTTTTTATTACTCTATCCCTGAAATAAGTATTGGGCATTAAACAGGTTTCTTTTTCCTTCCATAATTTTTGCTTTAAAGTTTTTCAAACCCACGAATACTCGTTGAGGCATACTGGAAGTAAGAAGATAAACGAATTCAAGTTTCATATCGTGTCCGTTAGTTTGTGAGTTTTTAAATTATTTTTGAAATTTAACAAAATTTTCAGTAAAAATCTCCGAATATAAAATGATACAAAAATTTATCTAAATTCGTTCACAATGTTACGTGCAGACAGATGAACAGATATACCGAAAGTGTATTGGAGTTTTGCGTTACAATCTGTACTTCCTTTACAACATTAGAAATCAAACTGACATTTAAAATTTATTGTGAAAAAATGCGAAAATTTCTACGCTTGCCTGCCTCATACATCATTCTTCATGGCCCATTACCAAGAAGCATTAGTTACAAGCATTTACAAGTTAGGATATTACATATCATAACAAATGTTACAGGTTGATAAATATACAATAATTTTTTCAAAACTTAGAAATAACTTTTACAAAGGCGATACTTGAACGCGTTTGTGGTGTCCTTGTAAGGACACGTGCTGCTGAAATTGTGCTCGCTACTTGGCGATAAGAGATAAATGTGTGCCACAGTGTTTGTGCTAATGCGTGAAAGAAGAGTAGTAATAATTTAAAAAAAGCATTGGAAATAATTAAAATGTATTGTGTACTAGAATTTTGTGCATTAGAAAACGGAACAGTAGCTGGCTCTATTGAATGTGGTAACAACAGCTGATTCCATAATGCGCCTGAAATTTCTTGGCTTACTATGGAAATAAAAGCTGGTGAAAGAACTTTGGCGCGTGCAGAGTTTGTTTGTTGGTTATTTTGTTAATACCTTTACGAAAAAATCGAAAACTAAGACTCTGTTTAGTGTAGCAGTTTATGGGTTTTGAAGTACTTTATCCAGAAGAAATTCCTTTCACTTTTCAAACTTTTTACAGAAATAATTACTGGAAACAATTTATTTTTGTTGACAGCATTCTCTTTCACTTTCCATAGAAATATTGTTCATTCTTTAAATTCTGTTATTGTATTTTCGTACTTCAGAAACTATAGGGCAAGACCAGAAATTCAATACATAAAACCGGCAGTTTCAAATTTTAAAAAATCGTAAAATTCTATTTCACCTCTATGTGTATGTAAGTAAAAAAGCCCTCTTCCCTTACCCATCCATGACACAGCTTCTTCATCCGCTTCAAATCCCCTGCTCTTTGCGTGAAGTTGAGTAGCGATGGTGAGTAAATAATATTCAATTAACCCTACGCATGCAGCTGTCAGACAGACCAAAACAGCAACTTTTGCCTGGAAGCACATACGAAATATTTATTATTATTATTATTATTATTATTTATCTATCTACATAGTAAGTTGTAAAAAGAGCATGTTTATGGGTCCGTTCACTGAATTCAGACAATTGTATAATGTTTCACTGTTGCAACAAACTGGGACGAGGGAGTAGATTTTTTTTTTTTAAATTCTGCTACCCTAAACGTTCAAATTGTACTGCAGGGAATTAAATATGTTGTGGAATTGCTAATATTATTACAGACCGGCAGGATGCACTTTGTCAATTGTCAAAGTTAAAAAAGTCTGTTCAATTTTAATATTACTGGAAACTTAATCAACGCACATTATACTATGAAGAGAACACAGTTTAAAGAAACAGATTTCAGTGCTGCAAATGACGGCTTGCTGGTAGATGTGAAGGGTGAATATTTATTGGATAGTACAATAATTAACACTTAGTTTTGACATATTCTTTATGTAACGTTTAGTGTGGATTCTATGTAGGGAAACAAGGGGTAAACAAGGGAAGTTTGAATTTGATTACATCTGGAGAGGTGAAAATTGGAACAGATCATTAATATGCATTATGATGTGTGTACACAGAAGGAACAAATTTTGGACATACATTAATCAGTAGTTAGTAGCGTAACTTAGGTTTCCTCTAACTATAGGTATCTTAGGTTTCTGTTCACTATATCAGAACAGGCCATCTGGTTTTGTACGTGCTTAGAAACAGAGTTACGCTGGGTCAGCAAGAATCTTTAGCCAATAGAGTCGCAGTGGAAGACTCCACTGTAGGTTGCAGGCATTTCTTTGTCTCTTTGTGTCTTTGTTAGAATACCCAAGCTAGCGTCCCCAAGAGCGTGGGTTCTTTCTTTAGTTGACCACCAAACTCCGCATCGACCAGAGGTGCGTAACGCCTGGCTCTTCAAACAAAGCCAGTAATTTGCCATAGGGTAGCATCACTGTGTGTGTGTGCTTCATATATGTAATGTAATTGAATAAGTGTAAAGAGGACCCACCACTGGGATTTACATGTGGTGTTGCAATAGCAACCAACACCACATAGCTTGGCTTGACCCAAGATCAGAATGCCTATTTTTATTCATATTTTATATTCCGAAGGCATTCTTCTCACAACTCAGTTCCCAGGGTTGTGATATAACGGGTTTATGACCCACAACCTACTGCTTCGTGGAATGCTTTATAATCGAGTTTCATAAGTGATTCTCAACGTCTGAAGGTTCCATTACCATCTCGCTGAGACCACAAGCAGTAGTACTATTCTTTGTTCAGTGTATATTCTTTCAATATGTAACCAGTTTAACTTGTAACAAGTGAAGTGCATCATTTATTTGTGTATCTACAATTTGATTACTATGGCAATAGCATCAGTGTTTACGTCTACCAGAACAAGGTATGATGAACAATATCATTCAGTATTGTAATCTATTCCAAATTGTAACAAGTGGAAGAAGAAGGAATTTAATTAGACTCAGTGTTTCGTGCTACATGCTCATCTGAGCAAGCCGCACAAAGAAAGTGTTAACAAATCAACAAGTGTAATCAATGCTTCTTAGATCAAAGTAGCAGCAATTTTATATATTTTTATTGGTTTGAATTTCATAATAGCCAGAGTCAACTTAGCCAGTGAAATTATTTGTCACAACAAGTGAATCCGATATGTTCGTAAACCAGAGTACGCAACAATGTGCAATGTGTGATTATTTAAGTTTGCATTAAATTAAACAAAAATGCTTAATATAATGAAGTTTTACCTTCATTATCGATTTCGTGAAGGAAGGTTCTTACAAATAATTGGTTCAAAACAGGGCAATAGAAAGAATATTGTTAGGAACTGTGTAAATATTCATAGTCAATATTGGTTACAGAGCGATAATTGAAACTTACCTGAGGTAAAACGGGACGTGTTGGTTGTTCAGAACTCTGTTGTGTGATAAAAGGCCTATTTAATTCTGATGCCGGAGGCTCTGATCGATAGTATTCCATTGTGCTCTGTGTGCAGTCAAACCTACAAGTATAATGCATTTAGCTGAAAATGCAGTAACAGCTTTCAACAAGTAACAAACACCTGCAGCCCATTAGAAGTTCATGAACTGATTCTAAACTTATGTTAATTTTATGTCACACGACATATCTAATTTCGGGTTTAAGGTGCCGCTCAACTGTACAACTGCTGTCACTGCCCGGTATGATAAGGTGCCGCTCAAATGTACAACCGCTCTCACTGTCTCGTATGGTAAGGTGCCGCTCAACTGTTCAAACGCTCCGACTGTCCGTTAAGTTAAGGAGACGCTCAACTGTACAACCGCTCTCACTGTCCGGTATGTTAAGGTGCTGCTCAACAGTACAACAGCTCTCACTGTCCGGTATGTTAAAGTGCCGCTCAACTGTTCAACCGCTCTCAAACTCGGGTAAGTTAAGGTGCCGCTCAACTGTACAATCGCTCTCAATATTCGGTATATTAAGTTGCAGCTCAACTGCACAACTGCTCTCACTGTCCGGTAAGTTAAGGTGCCGCTCAACTGTTCAACCGCTTTCACTGTCCGGTATGTTAAGGTGCCGCTCAACTGTACAACCGCTCTCATTCTCCGGTATATTAAGGTGCCGCTCAACATTTCAAACGCTCTCCCTCTCCGGTAAGTTAAGGTGCCGCTCAACGGTTCAACCGCTCACACTGTCCAGTATGATAAGGTGCCGCTCAACTGTTCAACGGCTCTCACTCCCGGGTAAGTTAAGGTGCCGCATAACTGTACAACCGCTCTCACTGTCCGGTATGTTAAGGTGCCACTCAACTGTACTAACGCTTTCACTGTCCGGTATGTTAAGGTGCCGCTCAACTGTACAACCGCTCTCACTGTCCGGTATATTAAGTTGCCGCTCAATTGTACAACCACTCTCACTTTTCCATATGTTAAGTTGCCGCTCAAATGTACAAACCCTCTCACTGTCCGGTATGTTAAAGTGCCGATCAACTGTACTACTGCTCTCATGTGCGGTATATTAGGGTGCCGCTCAACTGTACAATAGCTCTCACTGTCCGGTATGTTAAGGCGCCGCTCAACTGTACAACCGCTCTCGCTGTCCGGTATAATAAGGCGCCGCTCAACTGCACAACCGCTCTCACTGTCCGGTATGTTAATTTGCCGCTCAACTGTACAACCGCTCTCACTGTCCGGTATGTTAATTTGCCGCTCAACTGTACAACCCCTCTCACTCTCCGGTATGTTAATTTGCCGCTCAACTGTAAAACGGCTCTCACTGTCCGGTAGGTTATGTTACCGCTGAACTGTGCAAACACTCTCAATGTCCTGTATGTTAAGGTGCCGTTCAACTGTACAAAGACTCTCACTGTCCGGTATGATAAAGTGCCGTTCAACTGTACAACCGCTCTCACTGTCCGGTATGTTAATTTGCCGCTCAAATGTACAACTACTCTCACGTTCGGGTATGTTAATTGCCGCTCAACTGTTCAAACCCTCTCACTGTCCGGTATGTTACAGTGGCATACTGATTAATTAAGCGAAGGAAACTTTTACCTCTAAATTAGAATACATATTAGATAAATGTTGTAATCATAATAAATAATTTATTCAATCAACATTTATATAAATTTAAATAAACAATTGATACGATACGATAAATTTGTTTAATATTTCTGTTCGTGCAGAAACTTATTATACATATCCTAATATTACAACTGTGTGTATAGAAGTGTCAAGTTGAATTCATTAAAGAATCAACTCTATGAATTTATTCTCATTTTGAGGGCACAAAATTGATCCCCAATTTTTGTTCTATTTATTTACTATCAGTGTGTGTAGATAATCACTTTACTATCTACTAATCAATTTCCGAAGGTGGTAAAACGTGCTGTTAATTTTTTTGGTGCTCTACACTTAATGTTGTAATATTTAACATCATAAAGGAAGGGCAATTTGAAGCATAAAGTTAAGAAAACATTGTGCTTTTAGCACATCATTGTTGTATTGGGCAAAGTTATTGAATTATATATTTTGCAAAATCACATTTTCTTTCTAATTTAATCACTGTTTACTCTCACAATGAAAGATATAGTTACTGTTAAACAGAGTAAATAAAAAGTAAGCAAATTTCCACCGACGGTAAGATCTTTGGGTTTTATATACGTACCGTCCATATTGTACATTTTATTTTCCAGATCAACCAGTGCAATAAGTATATATATGTTGTTACGCCCTATGCACTGCTACATGTTTCGATGAACCCGCACAATCTTCATGCAGTCTTGTACTTCAACATTTTTAAATTTATAAAATCATTAGTTTTAATATTATTACTTTAATAACGTAGAAGGATTAACTTTCCTGAAGATAATGTGGGTGCATCGAAACGTGTAGGAATATTTATGGTATAAAAAAGGAGTTAATATGTATGTATATGTTCTGCATTTTTAGAATTGGATAAAAAATTCTATGTTTACAAGTCATTGTGGCAAGTAATCAGCGAATTTCCCGTCAGACCCGGTTACAGTATGTGACTATAAACAGACGGTCACAGTCGCTGTTGTCACACGGTGTGGCCAATATAAATTGCAAGATGTGCGAGAAAAGAAACTTTCTCTACTGGGCACGTGGAGCGCTAACAGTACATAATAAATATGTGAGATGGTAGGCGGGCATAAATTCCTTTATTGTGATTTAGTGGGGAGGGTCGATTTAACAAAACATTGTGATTTTGTGTAACTGGTGTTTAAGTGTTAGTTGCGTTCTGTTATCAGTGGCAGAGTGAAATGGCAGACATTAAAAGAAAAGGTAATTTTCATTATGTTTCGTTTTTACTTTTAAAAACATTCTGTAAATATTGTGAAATACTTAGAAAACCACTCTTTATGAGTCTGTCTGTAAAGAACGTACTGCAAAATTTCAAAAGTGTCCATAATTCAGTTGAGAATTTTGAAATTCCCGGACTTCTCCCGTCGAGAACGACTGACGAAATTACAGGAAAATTAGGTCAGGTATTTCAAGAGGACACTCGCCTTAAGATTATCGATATTTGTAATATCTGAGGTATAACGAACAATACATGTTGAGGCATTTAGCCCCTATATATACGCTGGACACACTGCGGTGAAATTTGTAAATTGACTGTTGACTGACATGCAGAAAAATAAATCTTTTTTTGTTGACGCGCCTCTATGAACAGAATTTAGAAGAACAGAAACTGTATTCGTAACGACTTTCTGTTTCCAAAGAAAGTAAATGGATATTGTGGAGATTTAATCGGAATTGCAGGCGATTTTATTAGCATTACGAAAATGGAGATCCGGAGATGCTTCCGGCACATTCATAAGGAAAGCTTTACCTTGCTGCATGTTACACACGTATTGGAGCTGTCTTCAGTACGGTAAAACCAGAACGCAGCGGTAAAATCAACACAAAACACGAATGAGTAATCGAATACTTAAAGAAATATACAGGATGGAACACGCAATTCCATACCATTTTGTCATCCCATTAAAATTGTAACATGACAGAATCGATGTTGAAAACGTGCGATTGAAAACTGTAGTTCATGGAAAATGCGATAGCTGTCACAAACCGTCAGAATTGAAAGCCAACACACCAGTTTGTAAAATGGCGGGCAACGGGCGGTTGACTGTAGATCAAAATGTGAAAGATGTATTGTTTTACGCAGAAACGAACAATGTAGTGGCGACTCAGAGACTTTTCGTGCACACTTTGTTACAAGGTGGGCTCCTTGCAAACAGACAGTTTACAGACTTTGCCAACAATTTGAAACTAATGGTTCTGTGTTGGAGAAGAAGCGGCCGAGTCCCGCCTGAGTCCGAACATCTGCAAACATCGAAGTTGTTCACGTGGCTTTGGCACACGAAGTCCAAGCAAATCAACAAGGACGGCATCTGATTTGTTAGGAATCCCTCGTCGGTTACCGCAAAGAATTCTTCGTTCAGATCTTCACCTTTTCCCATACAAAATGACAGTTTTGCATAAACTAACGGCAATAGACAAGGAACGGAGTTTAGAGTTTGCATTATGGGCAACGGAAGAAGAGGCCGTACTTCAACACACATGGTTTACAGACGAAGCCTACATTCATGTGAATGGTGTTGTCAATAAACAAAACGTTCGATTCTAGGCGAGAGAAATTCCTCACCCACTGCATGAGGAAAAAAAATATTGAGCAAAAGTTAATGTGTGGACCGCAATTTCAACCCACGGAATCATCGGTCCATTTTTCTTTCATGACACCGTCACCAAAGAACGATATAAGGACATGTTGGGAAACTGTTTCATTCCCCATCTCTTTGCAACAAGTCTCCCTATACACACACAGTGGTTCATGCAGGATGGAGCCCGTCCACACACTGCAAACGGGGTTCATGATTTCCTGTAAGAGACGTTTAATCTTCGTGAGATGTCACATCGGTTTCCTGAACGTCGTGAGGGTGGCAAATTGTGGCCGCCTCATAGCCCGGATATTAATCCATGCGATTCTTATTACGGGGATTCTTGAAAGGGAAAGGGTTCCAAAGGAGGCCAGAAAATTTAGCGCAGCTCTGGGCCCATATAGTGAAGTTGTGCCGCGCGCTTTCTAAAGACTTGTGTCGAAAAGTTGTTACGAATGCAAGGGTTCGTTTGCAACAGGTTGTGAGGCAAAACGGTGGTCACATTGAAAATGTTCTTCATTAGGAAACATTTTCCAGCCTATGAGGATTAATTCTGTACCACATGTCAAATGCTTTTTTAATAATAAACATGTGTTATATGTACAATCAATGGTATGACATTTCGTGCGCAACCCTGTATCACTGGGCATCAGAAATGTGTACTGTACACAGAAACAGAACACATTCTGGACGGTACATCAGAAATTGTACTGTGCACAGAAACAGAACACTTTCTGGACGGTACATCAGAAATGTGTATTGTGCACAGAAACAGAACACTTTCTGGACGGTACATCAGAAATTGTACTGTGCACAGAAACAGAACTTATTCTGGAGGTTACATAGGAAATGTGTATTGTGAACAGAAACAGAACACATTCTGGACGGTACATCAGAAATTCTATTGTGCACAGAAACAGAACACAATCTGGACGGTACATCAGAAAGGTGTTCTGTGCACAGCAACAATATTTTCCGTACTGTGCATCCGAAATGTTCACTGTGCACAGAAACAACACCTACCAGACGGTAATCAGAAGTGTGTAATGTGCACAAAAAATTGCACATAGTATATCAGAAATGCCAACTGTGCACAGAAACAGAACACTTTACGGTCTTCAACCTGCAGACATGCAGGAAACTCACAAAGAAACAACACCGTTTTGTGCAAACGTTTATGGTGTTTTTCATACAATTTGGGCAATCAAAGTGTAAACAGGGAAACAAATTCTCTCACATCCTTATTTAATGTACATACGAGTATGTATTTCAATGCGCTGGTTTTCACGAAGCGCAGTCACTTAACAAATTTTCGTGGACATGATTTGTGCCTATTTGTTGACGAAATTAGAGGAGAAATGTAGAATGATTGGTGAAGTTGGTTCCATCCTTACCACGTGAATTGTGTTTTTCAATGCCCGATTTTCAGGAAACAGGTAAAGAATTAAGGTGGAGTTCTTATGTACCAAATTTCACGAGAATCTGTCAAGAATTATGGACAGTACGGGTAGGAAATTATTTCCGTCCTTAAGTAATGTATGACAAAAGCAGATTTTCACGAATTTCGATCTTGCTGGACAACTTTGATATAAACAATTTCATGAAAATTCGAAGAAGAACACGAATGGGTTAACAGATGGAAGGACGTGTGCGGTCTGAGCGCGAGACTGCATTTTACTTCAAAAAAAAACCAACAATCACCAACTTACAAATTAAATATCATAGAGTGACTGCTGGCTACTCTAATTGAACACAGCCTAGGTTTGGCACAGTTTCAAAGCACTTGGTCACCCCTGTACCAAAGATGTTCCCACAGCTGTTAGTTCATTTTGCAAGAGACCTATTTTTCTGCAGCTAGCATTATCTTACTGCTGTGGACAGTCCGCAGTACGCTACACACTGTCAGCACACAACTGCACGAAACATTACAGAACTGCTGTTGCAGTCCATTCGCTGTTATCCTTCCCCAGCACCAATATATTCATATTTGTTGGTTCCAAGTTCCCTTTCAAATATTTGCCTCCAACATGATGAAAAATTCGACATCGCGAAGCCCACCCTCCGTGTCACTGCACACAACTTACCGTGCAACAGTGACACAATCTACTGTGTTCTGAATGTCACGTTATGCAACAGAGCACTGTTTTTAATCAACAGCAAATATTTGTAATTGAGTTTAATTGTGGAAGTTTGGGGAAAGGTGGAAAGCGAAATGACCGTGTTATGACATCCAGGGGTGGTTTGCTGCTTACTGACCACAAGTTGCACAACCCGTCAGCAAATATGCAACACATTCCATTGCGTAAATTTTGTCTTGCATTAACACCGGGAATATTTGTGTAACTTTTGTGTTTTTGTTTTTTGCGCAAGGTGAGGTCAGGAGAGTGTTGTTCGATAAACCGTGACACGATGCAGAACTATCAGCGTATCGGTTCTGAAGTCTGCTAACTGGGGGACTCTTTAGGCATCAGAGACCCAGACCACATCTGTAGGAGAACGGTCAATTAGACAATAACGGTTCTCCCGTTCTCACCTTCATTCTTTATATTTTTCACATTAACTACTTATAACAGATATTTAAGTCAATCATCAGACCAACACAGCAGGTTGTCGAGAGCTTTTCACTACCAAACGGCAAAGTCTTTCTGCCGCACTCTGCGAGAGAACACAGGATACCACAGTTCGTGTCTCTGCAATGATTTGCACTTCGTCCTCGGAAGTGATGTCTCTCATTCAGCACCATTCTGCTGTCTGCTGTTTTGTTCCACTCAATTCTTAACTTCTTTAACAACCCCCACCACACTCACAAACCCTGACCAACTTCCACACAACGTACTGCTGTCCAAAATATGGCGCGCAATATCTGTACGGTGGGTCACAGCAAAGTTTACTGTGTGAGTGAGATGAGGTTTATTGTAATAGCGGCCGAATTGTGGGAACTGCTGGATTTAAATGGTTGTAAAAGGCGGACGTGTACTGACATAAACAGTTGAAATGACGTCAGTTATTGTTAACGATACCGCGAAACAATTTGTCTGAGTGCCAGTACGTGTGCTGCGTCGCCTCACACGTTAATTGGAAACCTAATCACGTCTTACAAACCTACTGAACTGTTAGAATGGATGTGAGGACCAGATTTGGTATCATACGGAAAGTAATATCTTGTTACATGTCACACAGATATAGGAACTGTCTTCACTACGGTAAAATCAGAACGCAGCAGTACAAGCAACACAAGCCATGAATGAGTAATCGATTACTTAAAGAAATATATCACTGGGAATCAGAAAAGTGTACTGTGCACAGAAACAGAACACATTCTGAACGGTACACCAGAAATGTTTACAGTGCTCAGAAACAACACTTTCCTTACTGTACATCAGAAAAGATTACTGTTCACATAAACAAAAATTCCGTACTTTATATTAGAAATGTGTACTGAGCACAGAAACAACACCTTACAGACTTTACATCAGAAATGTTTGTTGTGCACAGAAACAGAACACTTTCCAGACAGTACACATAAAGCAGTATTATCAGGTAACAAAACGATATTTATGAACGAAACTCAACCATTTACATTCACTCCAATACGCCAAAGCATGCAGTTAACACACAATAAAAGCCATACATAAGCTACACACAGCAGGTACAGCCTTAAGTATGCCTTTCAGTTTATGTTATGTACATATGTTGGTATTACGAATGGTGGCGGACTGAATGCAACTAATGAATAATATTAAATGTGGGATTTACAATCTTTAAGTTCGCAAAAATTTAACAGTATGTTTCCTACTTTACTGCGCCCAATACAGTCATTATTTTACCAGACAACTGTTTGCTGCCACCCACTGTCAGTTCACAGTATTAACATGGCCCACTGTGCCGAACGCCTACTGGTGTGGCGAAGTAAGGACGGAAAGTGACGAACGGTAGTTGTTGGACAAAATGATGTTAACTGGGTGATGGAACTGAACTTATATACGTGTGTGTGAACTTTTAACTGTGTATTCATTTATTGGGCACAAAATGTCATAAAGCATTTTGTTTTATTGAAGAAGATTGGTACAGATTTCTTCGCCAAATTGTGAAAATATATAGTTCCCAACTTTCAACTTTACACTGCCTGCAACACATCGCTCAGCTGCTGTACTGCCGCGATTGACATAACAAAAGCTGACATTTTTACAGATTAAGGGAGGTGGGGTGGGAATTTTAGGAAGACTGATTGGGTCTTGAACTTCGTTATTGAATCTGATTACTGTAAAGAAAAATTGCTATAGGAACACATTCCAAAATATAACATCCAAAACCAACACTTAACGCTACTGTTCCTGTTCCTGTCCTACACACAGCACATTACACAACATAACATCCACAACCAACACTTACCGCTACTGTTCCTCTTCCTGTCCTACACATAGCACATTACACAACATAACATCCACAACCAACACTTACCGCTACTGTTCCTGTTTCTGTCCTACACACAGCACATTACACAACATAACATCCACAACCAACACTCACCGCTACTGTTCCTGTTCCTGTCCTATACACAGCACAGTACACAACATAACATCCACAACTAACACTTACCGCTACTCTTCCTGTTCCTGTCCTACACACAGCACATTACTCAACATAACATCCACAACCAACACTCACCGCTACTGTTCCTGTTCCTGTCCTACACACAGCATATTACACAACGTAACATCCACAACCAACACTTACCGCTACAGTTCCTGTTCCTGTCCTACACACAGCACATTACACAACATAACATCCACAACCAACACTTACCGCTACTGTTCCTGTTCCTGTCCTACACACAGCTCATTACACAACATAACATCCACAACCAACACTTACCGCTACTGTTCCTGTTCCTGTCCTACACACAGCTCATTACACAACATAACATCCACAACCAATACTTACCGCTAATGATCCTGTTCCTGTCCTACACACAGCACATTACACAACATAACATCCACAACCAACATTTACCGCTAATGTTCCTGTTCCTGTCCTACACACAGCACATTATACAACATAACATCCACAACCAACACTTACCGCTACTCTTTCTGTTCCTGTCCTACACACAGCGCCCTCTATCCACTACTCGCCATATGACAATCTGCGCTACGCTTCCAAAACCTTGCAATACACCTACAGCCCAAGGCCGTGTTCGTGATGATTCTGAACGGTCCCGATGTTTGCCGAACCCGCGTGACCAATACCAGAGGAAATGTTGGTATCGTGTCGTTATTGGAATATGTGAATTTAAAGACCATGATTAGTTATATTTATTTTATTATGCAGTATAATTATTTGGTCTCAAAATTTTTACCGTTACTATAATTAATTACATTGTTCAATTGCTTATATCTGTCTGCTGCACTGCAGCGAAAGTTATTTTATATTTCAGAACTGTTTCAGTGTTTTATGTCGTTAATGGTGTTAGCGGTACATAATATAATGGATGATAATAATGTACTGAAACCGGATAAATATCATTTCTTAGCTATTCTCGCTTAGATAATATATAGGTGTAGAAGGAAATTGCTTTGGATTATTTGATTGACTGGTTGATTCTTCTTGATGAAACTTATTTAAGACACGTCTGTGTTACATACATACATATATATACATGTCTAAGCAACTATTTATATAAATAAACACATTACACAAGTTCAAATTATGTATAATTCCAAGGAATTACAAATATTACATTTCTTAAATAAGTTCATACTTTTTACAAATGTCTTTTTCATCTACAGTGCAGAATGTCTCCTGAGTGAAAACGACTTTACTTACCTTCTAAACAATTCAGCATTCTTTAAATTCTTTAAATTATTCTGTAAATTAAAATTTTGTGGGAACCCCTCACGATCAATTTTGAAGTCTCCTCTGGGTATTTTAGTGTAGGAAATGGGTAAGGTTTGAGAAATGTTAATGGGCCGGGTAGCTTGTGTTTAGACTTGAATTACTTTCGTTTAATAATACATTTAATCACAACTGAATGCCTTAACTAAACTTTACAAACGCCAGTCCAGCAAATATCCACCGATAACAAAAACCGAACAGGACTCTATATGTTTGCAATTCTAATACTTATTGTAATAAAAGTGCCTTCCTTCACACAATTTGCCAAAATTAATTTTCCAAACAATTCTCCAGCCTCCAAATTACGCAACAAATATCATTTATTCTGAAATTCAAAATGAAATTAAATATCTCTATATTAAGAAACAACATCTCAAACAGCAACTTCTGCTGTCAGCTACTCTTAGCTAATGCTCACAATACCTCAAGGACATATATTCAAAATATAATTGAAAAGAACCTGAACGTGACATTCGAAACGGAAGATACAGATACAGTTGTGCCTACACTTGGTTTACTTTAGTTTTACCTACGAATACATTTAAACACAACGGAATGCATTGTCTAATAATTTGACGACTGACCACATTTCAAACCCACACAACAAAAGGCAAAATTATACTTCCTCTTACAACTATCGTTATAAATAATAAAATATACCTGCCCAATAATAATCTTTTAAAAAACAATACTTTCCGCCCTTTGTCCAGATGATTGCCACAGCCAAACATTTCACCCCGCGTGAAAATTTAACCAGTTTGGCCCCAATTTACAGAATAAGCAATTATAACGTTGGATCACCACTGACAACTGCCACTGATAACACTGCAGCTTTTGTCAAATCACCACACAAGCTCAAAACCGTCTTCTGCAATGGAACACGTCAGGACAATTGTCACTGCCAACAGGCTGCCCCTTGGGAAACCACCAGCTACCAGAAACACTTAGCAGTTTACGCAGATGCGGTGCCTTGATTGGGTGCTGCAGATCGGACGATGCAGTGAGCTTGTGTCACACACCAAGGTCACATTTGCGCCACCCAACTGGTGTCACAGACAAAGGCCATATTTGCGCCACACTTCTGGTTTCACAGACATGGGTCATATTTGCTTCATCCCACTGGTGTCACAGACCAAGACCATATTTGCACAACCCCCACTGTTGTCACAGACATAGGACATATTTGCGTCACCCAAATGTTGTGACAGACATAGGGCATATTTGCGTCACACATCGGGTGTCACAGACATGGGTCATAATTGCGCCACCAAACTGGTTTCACTGACATAGTCCATAAATGCACCAAACATGTGGTGTCACAGACATGGGCCATATTTCCGCCACCCCGTTCGGTGTGCTCTTCCAAGAGAACCCTAATTTAACCTCAGTAATTTCACCGCCATTACAGAACTTTCTGCATTCTCACCTTCAACCATTAAATGCATATGGAAAATATAACCGTTGAGCTTGAGTATTTGGAAACATATCACAAATACAAGCCGCCATCTGTGGCTAGTTCTTGGTAATTCCTGTGCTTGGGAACTAACAAAAGGAACCAATTCTACTATTCGAGCAATTACATTTAGTAGAATTTATTGCTGATATTTCTTTAAATTTAGGCAACAAATATCAATGGCACGGAAATTGGGCAGTTTGTGAAGCTTCAGACTGCAGTACGGACTGAACCAAAGATGTCAGTAATGAAAATCTCACGCTGAAATGCGAACTTCGGAAAGAAATTTTAGATCGTGTAAGTGACAGTACTTCTACCGTCGGTTGTTATGGTCTGTACATTATTTTATTTAGATCCAATTTAATACTTCTTGTGAAGAAGCAAACAGGTCTTGTTTGTGGTTTGCTATTTACAGGCAGATATAAAATTACGAATTTAATCTCAAATTCGTCAAATCGAAAAAGTGTGAGTCTCACAAAGATATTACTGAAGAAGGATAAACGAGGAAAAGATCTTCAAACAGCATTACCAACAACTACATCAGACATTTCAATCTGTAGTTATAAGAGCAAACATTTTACATACAGTTGTACTGTCTGTAACCTTCAGATGGGAGCACTGGGTGATGTTCAGTGTTATTTGTGGCATGGGGTGAAGGGAAAAAAGAGGTGCTGTTGAAATATTATATCATACTTATTTCATTATTAGATGGGGTGGCAGCGTCTTCTGACAGCAGTAATCTTGAAACATCCCTTTATTCTGGTAACTGTGGTGGAAAATAAAATAATAAATTCGTGGTACCTGCTAACCTACACGTTGTAACGAACATTTAAACGCATTCTGTTACGCACAAATGCATTGCTGTGGTTCGCAAATGAAATTATGACGCCAATTCCAATTGTTTGGTTTAGAAAAATATTAAAAGTCCTTAAAGTCCGCTCCGATCATATTACGTCACAGCATGCTGCAATTTTTGAAACTGCAAGGACGAACGGAGACACATTCAGAGTTCAGGACTGGACCGTGACAGTATTTTGGATGTAAGGGAAGTTACTGAACAAACTGCTGTAAAATGTACGGTGGATGGAGTGGAGAAAATTGTAACTCTAATGATATTTAGGTGCTGAGAGTTGTGGAAGGGCGCCATGTCTGTTTTAAGACGGCTTGCAGGAATTGAGTGTGAATGTGTTAATTTGACATGAAGAGGTGCAGATTTTGTTTGGAGCTGTTTTGTTTGAATGATTTAGTGTGACACGAAGCGGTGCGAGAGTGTGTTTGGAGATGTTTAGTGTGAATGTGTAAATGTGACATGAAGTGGTGCAGATTGTGTTTGGAGCTGTTTAGTGTGAATGTGTTAATGAGACATGAAGCTGTGCGAGATTGAGTTTGGAGCTGTTTAGTGTGAATATGTTAATGTGACATGAAGTAGTGCAGATTGTGTTTGGAGCTGTTTAGTGTGAATGTGTTAATGTGACACGAAGTGGTGCACATTGTGTTTGGAGCTGTTTAGTGTGAATATGTTAATGTGACATGAAGTTGTGCAGAATTTATTTGGAACTGATTAGTGTGATTGTGTTATTGTGACATGTAGCGGTGCGAGAGTGTGTTTCGAGCTGTTTAGTGTGAATGTATTAATGTGACATTAGCGTTGCAGAATTTATTTGGAGCTGTTTAGTGTGATTGTGTAATGTGACTTGAAGCGGTGCGAGAATGTGTTTGGAGCTGTTTAGTGTGAATGTGTTAATGTGACATGAAACGGTGCAGAATTTATTCGGAGCTGTTTAGTGTGATTGTGTTAATGTGACATGAAGCGTTGCGAGATTGTTTGGAGCTGTTTAGTGTGAATGTGTTAATGTGGCATGAAGCGGTTTAAAATTTATTTGGAACTCTTTAGTGCGATTGTGTTAATGTGACATGAAGCGGTGCGAGAGTGTGTATGGAGCTGTTTAGTGTGAATGTGTTAATGTGACATGAAGCGGTGCCGAGTGTGTTTGGAGCTGTTTAGTTTGAATGTGTTAATGCGACTTGAAGTGGTACAGATTGTGTTTGGAGCTTTTTCCGAATGTGCAGCTGCAAAAGGCTTATTTTGATTTTCTTCCCAATTTCAAAACAAAGTATGACCATCTGCAGTCAACATTAAATAACAAAACTCAAGCATTCTTATTTTTAAAGCGGACTGAAATTTAAAAAGTAATGATTTGAATTTACGGGGTTTAGTTTAGTTACATTCTTAACAAATATTTTTATTCCATTTTTTTACAGTGAAAACTTCATTTGGATTTTAAAACTTTTTCCTCAAAAAGGGTTTTATTTTTAAGGAAATTGATTAGTTCACAAGTGAAAACGTACATTTATGGTAAGCGGGTAAATCTGCCTGAAATCCAAGCAGGGTGCAGTTAAACACAACAAATTTTACAGGTATCAACTGGAGATGAAGAACAACAAAATTCTTTTAAATTCAGTAGTTTCAAAGCATTTCTAAATATTAAGATCAAATCACATTTGTAAGTTCATTTATTTTGCTGATTTATCAAAGAGATTTTTTTAATTGTGCCGTTGTTACATTGTATTGTGCTGCTTTGAAAGTTGAATGCTTTCGGTTTATGTTATGTACATATGTTGGTAGTATGAATGGTGGCGGATGGATTGCCAGTAATGAATAATATTAAATGTGGGATTTATAGATTTTATGTTCGCAAAATTTAACATTTGGTTTCCTAAGTCACTGCGCCAAATATTTTCATTATTTTATCTGACAACTGTCTGCTGCCTCCTACTGTCAGTTCATAGTATTAACATGGCCCACGGTGCTGATCGCCAACTGGTGTGGCGAAGTGACAGAGGAAAGTGACGAAAGGTAGTTGTGGGAAAAATTATAGAAAATCGACTGCTGGAAATGTTATATATATATATATTTATTTATGTATTTATATATATGGTGTGTGAGTGTGTGTGTGTGTGTTTAAGTGTGGGAACTGTTGAAAACTTATTAGACAAAGAACAGGAAGTGACCATATTGATTTAAAGATAAAGGTTGGTAGAATTTCCTACACAAAAATATTGAAAATAAAAACGTTCCTGTCCTACATTCAGCATCTTCCGCTCACTATACGACAAATGACAATCTGCACTATGTACATAACACGTCGCAAAACCAGTACCACCTTCTTCGTGATTGTCCGGAACGGCCACGAAGTCTGTCGAACTGGCTTGTCCTTTGTATGAGAAAGTGTTGATATTGTGTTCTTGTCGGAATGTAGGAATTTAAACAGCATGACTTATCATATTTATGTTCAGATATAATAAAAATACGTGGTCTGCTAGTTTTATTTATTTTCCGATGCATTATATTTATGTGGTAACCTAATTATATGTGTATCCCAATACAATAAAATTATGTGGTCTGCTAATTATATTTAAATTCCCATGCAGTATAATTATGTGGTCTGCTAATTATATATATGTTCTGGTACAGTATAATTATGTGGTCTGCTAATTATATTTATGTTCCGATGCAATATAATTATTTGGTCTGCTAATTATATTTATGTTCCGATGCAGTAAAATTATGTGGTCTGCTACTTATATTTATGATCCGATGCTGTATAATTATGTGGTCTGATAATTATTTTTATGTTCCGATGCAGTATAAATATGTAGTCTGCTAATTATTTTTATGTTCCGATGCAGTAACATTTTGTGGTCTGCTAATTATATTTATGTTCCGATGCAGTATAATTATGTGGTCTGCTAATTATATTTATGTTCCAATGCAGTATAATTATGTGGTCTGCTAATTATATTTATTTTCCGATGCAGTATAATTATGTGATTCTGCTAATTATATTTATGTTCCGATGCAGTATAATTATGTAGTCTGCTAATTATTTTTATGTTCCGATGCAGTAACATTTTGTGGTCTGCTAATTATATTTATGTTCCAATGCAGTATAATTATGTGGTCTGCTAATTATATTTATGTTCCGATGCAGTATAATTATGTGGTCTGCTAATTATATTTATTTTCCAATGCAGTATAATTATGTGGTCTGCTAATTACATTTATGTTCCGATGCAATATAATTATGTGGTCTGCTAATTAATTTTATGTTCCAATGCAGTATAATTATGCGGTTTGCCAATTATATTTATGTTCCAATGCAGTATAATTATGCGGTCTGCTAATTATATTTATGTTCCGATGCAGTATAATTGTGCGGTCTTCTAATTATATTTATGCTCCGATGGAGTATAATTATGTGGTCTGCTAATTGTATCCAAATCCCTATGCAATATAATTATGTGGACTCATCATATGACATTTAGTACGTTTAAATATAAATTTTGTTTCAATAACATATTGCTCTCAACTTCACTGTACGGTCGAGTCCTTGAGAGTTGAGAACAATTTCATGAAGTTGTGGTAGGAGTACAGCACCTAATGGATGAAAATAGTATTATGGAACCAGATACAGAAAATTCTAGTTCATCTCGTGTGTTTCAACAGATGAAGCCACTTCGAACAATTTACAAATAAAAATCAATTTTTAATATATGTATGTCTGTATGAAACTATACATTTATGAATGTATGTATGTATGTGTTTATGTATTGTAGAAATATAATTTCGGTATTACACCGTAATTAGCTTCACTCTCACGTCACTTCCAGGTGTTAAAGTTTTAATTTCGGTGACCTTACCCCAACATCGCAATTGATAAACACATTATCATTGACATGCAATTCACCAAATCAATACCGATTATTTTTATTGCCCTAATTTCCATGCAAATTATTTTCTGTGCCAGACGGCGTGGCGCCTTAACCGATTTACTTAAATACTTTGTTGTCAAACTGCTTGAAACATATTTAAATTAGGCCGTCATTTTTAAATTGTTTCTAACCTTACTAAAGCATTTCCTATAATTGAGCTGGCACGAAAATCTTTATTTTACAAAATGGCGGACCTGCCCTATTTTTAAATATGACATCTGGCCCGCTAATTGTAACCTAACTTTAAAATCCGCCATTTGGACAAAAAGGCGACTAGCGCGCTAAATTTAAGGCTTTATTATTTTTGTATGTTTGTGACTCTAAGTTCGAATCACTTTTCTAATGAATGAAATAGGTTTCCCACCCCGGGTAGCCTACAGCGATCCCACGCCTAGGTATATATGTTATTGTAATAAGGACAAGAAATAAAGACGCATTACTTCAAATTAAATTATATATAAAATTTTGATTATTTATTAAAAATATAATTTTGTTATAAACCTACGTTATTAATTATTCATAGCAGTGTGGTGGGCTGGCAAATATGTTTTTTCACAACTACATTACACGAGGAGTTATTTGTATTTTAGAATGTGAGAATCGCTTCGATATTATTAGGACACAATGTACGAATTTAATCTCTCTGTCTGTGTATTTATATATATACAAATACAGAGTTGTGTGTGATTATATATATATATATACACAGATTACACTTCACGCCGGAAACTCTGCTTATATTACAAAGATAAATCGACGAATTGTGTACGGAGAAATAACGGCATTTTATTGTAAAAATTGTTTACATTACATTCAGACTGGTTGTAACGCCCACCAGCCACCTCCCACTCAATACCAACAGCAGACAGGACATGAAGCTGACCGTTCAATTAACATTTATTGCCGAAGTTAAGAAATCATGAAACAAATTTTTCACTCCCCTATATCACAGCACAAGAACAAAAGTTTTATTTTTCAAACACGTACTAAAGAACTTCCGACACAGATGGCGAAGTCACCGTAGCCGTAACGTATTTCTGTCATTCTCGGAGAGATGGCTGAATTTGCTATTGGACAAATGCTGCCATCTATCGTAACATTTCAGTATGTCATTCTGCACAGAAATAGTACATTGCGTGTCGTTTTACAGCAGAGTGTGCAAAAGTGGTAGCTTGGATTCTGTATTATTTGGTATATATTAATATCCAAGTGGTGTTACACAACAATACAAACAGCAATGTGTGTACTGTACAGAAGGAAACTGAATTTCACACAGTTGTACTTGACAGGAGGGGAGCAGTTGCAATATAGTGCTGTGCATAGTGGAGGGTATTATTGAAATGGAGCTTAAGATGTAGCGTGTGCAGCAGTGTGGACTGTACTTGGTTGATCAAGACTGTGTCTCACAAATCGTTGGCCAGATTCTGGACTTGACATCAGGCCATGTAATGTATCTTCACGGTTTGAGCGAGTTCTGAGAGACCGCTCTGCTCATCCGCTGTGTTGTACCGCCTGCGTATGTTCGGTTATCAACACTAATGGCACACCGGTGTGCATGAACACAAAAACAAACATAACCCGTGCAAGCGGTGCATCAAAATGTGTTAGGTCATTTCTTAATTGGAACGGTCTGTACATTTAATGAGTGCTGCACCTTAAAGTGCACTATAGCACTTTTCAACAGACTGTGATATATATATATATATATATATATATATATATATATAT
>Ga0123355_10001984_pt1 | contig 28888 bp, 17 predicted proteins | sample TergutEmb28metaG_3_FD_89872 | JGI IMG/M metagenome (GOLD analysis project Ga0123355, IMG submission 89872) | Embiratermes neotenicus P1 segment gut microbial communities from Petit-Saut dam, French Guiana - Emb289 P1 | ecosystem: Host-associated > Arthropoda: Insects > Digestive system > Gut ... | reverse complement strand
GCATCATGCCGCGCCGGCCGCTCGGGCTGCACTATTCGACCATCGGCTACTACCACTACAGCAAGGTGGCGGTGATGAACGAGTTTCGCCACCGCCTGGCACGGGATCGGGAGCGGCTCGCAGTGGCGCCCGGAAGTCCCGGCACCGTAACTATCGCCTTCACCTCGCCGCGGTCGGACTACATCCTGAAGGTGATTCGCGACCGGCCGACGAGCAATTACAAGTGGGACTGCTTCGAAGGAGTGGAGGCCGTGCTCGCCAAGTACCGGTATGTGCACGAGATCAACCGCACCGGAAGCATGCTCGACAACATCATCTATTACAACCTCAAGCTCGAGCGCTCATGGTTCGCGCCCGCGCTGGCGACGGAACTGCTGCATCTGGCCGGCAATGCGGTGCAAGTGCAGGAGGGGGCGATGGTGTTCAGATACCTGATCGCGCAGCGCAAGCTCACCCCCCTCAACGTGTTCCTGGAGAGCGCGCCCGAGGACAAGGCCGTCCGTGCCATGATCAACTTAGGATTCTGCATCCGCAACAATGCGGCGGCCAATGTCTTCAACAAGGATTTCGACATTCGTAACTACGGTGTGAGCCGCTTTCTTAGGATCTACCTGTACGACTACGACGCCGTGGAACCACTCACCGAGGTGAAAGTGCGGACCAACCACGGTCGCTGCGACGGAGAGGAGGACGTCCCCTCCTGGTTCTTCGAGCCGGGCGTGGTTTTTCTCCCGGAGGAGATTGTCGCGGGCCTCCGAGTACGAAACCGCACGCAGCGTCGGGCGTTTACCGCGGCCCATGGAGAACTCCTCAGCGTCGACTACTGGGCGGGGCTGCAGCAGGCGCTGCGCGCCGGTGAGGTGCCCGGCATTCACACATTTCCCGAGTCCTGCCATCTGAGCGATGTCGGCGCCCAGACCACCGCCGGCGAATGAGTTCTTGACAAAACCTTACGGCAACCGTTCGAGCGTTGCAGCACGCCGGTGTTAGACTTGAGTGACTGAGCAGCGTGGCCGATCCGCCTCCTCTGCTCAGCTCGCGACCCCGGATTCGGCGCTGTCCGCCGATCACAAGACTCTATGTGGCCGACGCGAGCAGCGCGGGCGTGGGCATGGCCGTAATGGGAGCTGGCTGCGGGTGTGAGTCGTGAATTCAACGATATCCGAACGTCGAGGTGTTGCCTGGCCGTCCGCGGCGGTCTTCGCTCTGGACCGCTGGCTGCGCCGGCGCCAGGACATCTACGAATTCACCAATCACCCCCAGTGCCTGTTTCGCATCCAGTGCGCGCGGGCCGAGCGTGCGTTCGAGCTCACGGACAGCACCGCGGTTCGCCCCGGGGGCCGGGTATTGACTCTGCATATCTGGAATGAGCACGTCCCGCATATAGGGCCCCGCGGACCGACTCTGGCGTGGGCGCACCAGATGGATCGCGCCATCCGCATGTCCCTGGGCGAACTCGCACGCTATCTCCGCGGGCAGCAGGATCTCCGGGACATCGCCGCGATCCGTGGCGACCTGCGCGTGAGCGGCGCCGAGCAAGCCGAGCAGCTCGCACGGATCGTCGCTCGTTACGGCTTCGAGACCGCCACAGGCGAATTCGACTCCCGCGGGGTCCTGCGCCGGATCGGGGATGCGTTGCTCGTCATGATGCTGGTGTTGGTTACGAATCCACCTGCCCTGCAGGCCGCGCCGTTCCGCTACAGCAACATGCGGATTTACTTGTCGCGTGCCGTGCTCGAAGAGCGTTATGCGGCCCCGCGGGCGGTGGCGCGTCCGATGGCGACGAAGACGTCCGCCGCGTGATCGAGGTGCCTGCGGAAGGCGCTGAGGATTCGGCCACGAACCTACGCAGGCCGGCGGGATCAGAAATATGCTTAAAAGTCGCACCCCACGGTCCCTGAGCCATCGAGCGCGCCGCATATGGCACGGCCGATCCCAGCATGGGCGACGGGACTTGCGGGATTAATCCTGAAGCTGCTGATCACGGCACTCTGCGGAGACGCAAGAAAGGTCGCTCCGGCCGTCCGGGCATAGGTGATGCTGTGCTGATCGAAGCCGGGGAAATCCGGCGGACACGGAGGTGTAGCCTTACTTCCGGGCGTCTGCCATCGGCTCAAGGTTACGGGGTTGTAGCCCGGCGGAGCCGATGGTTCACCCGGATAGAGGGCAAAACCGAACGTTGCTGTCTGGGCATAGGCGTTGTAATCGATGAGCGAGCCGGGGCCGGGCCACGTTTCGGGGGGTTGAAGCAAGGGGACCTGTCCCGAGCCCGAGAAGTTGTACCAGAAGGCGAATGGTCCATCCATGATGTTGTTGTAGATCCTGAAGGCTCCGCACGGGGCCCCGGGTGTTATGCTGGTGAATGAGCGGTAAGTCGTGTTGTTGTGGTAGTCGATTGTGCCCCTGTGCATGACATTTGCGAACGCCATATTTGACATGTAACACGGTCCAACAATGATGTTGTGATGATGCTCCATGTACTGCGGCGCGTCGCAACCTTGAATCCAGTAACCACCCCCGCCGCCGGTGTTGGACAAACCATTGAGACCAATACCCTGAGCCCAACCCATGAAGAAGTTTCCCAGATAGTTGTAGGAGACCTGCAGGCAGTTGTCGAGATAATCCTTCATCGTGACGGCCCCGCAGTGATATGTGAGGGGGATCTACCCCTGGGTGCGTGGCTGGCTCATCAACGCCGTCTGCAGCAACGCGGACGTTTGCTGCCGACACGAATGGAGAAGCTCGAGGAACTTGGAATAGCTTGGAGGCACGGGGACATACGATGGCACGAGCACTTTTCGGCTTTGAAGTCTTTTGGGGCCGAAAGGAAACATTTTCGCCTATCACCGGATCCCAGGTGGAGGCAGTTGCGGGTGTGGATGGGAAAGCAGCGCGCGTTACGCAGGAGCGGGAAGCTGGCACCCGACCGTCTCGCGGTGCTCGAGGGGATTGAGTTTCCTTGGACGCAGGCTGAGGAGACCTGGAAGTTCTACATTACGCAGTTGCGCGCTTTCCGACGGCAGTCCCCAGAGGGGCCAGTGCCGTTCAAGGGTACGCAGAGACTTTTGGCTGAATTCATTCACCGGTATCGCCGCGAATACCGCGCTGGCGTATTGCCCGAAGCGAAGGCGCAAGTGTTGCAGGGTCTTGGAATTGACATGCACGTGAGGGTGCACAAGATATACACGCGGCCGCGTTTGCACGCGGAGGAGTCGTGGACCGCGCACTATGAGGCAGTCCGCGCTTATGTGGGGCGCGGAAAGCGGCTCGAGCGCATGCCCAAGGGTCAGGCAGAGCACGGTTTACCAATTCATAGCTGGCTGCAGCGACAGCGTCACCTCAACCGAATTGGAAAGTTGCCCGAAGTCAGGTTCAAGAAACTCGAAGACTTGGGAATGCGCTGGAATCAAAGTGAGGAATGGGAGCGGCGCTTCGCTGAGCTGCTACATTTTCGCGCGCAACATCAGCATCAGCGGCTTGGTGCGGGGGTGGAATCGCAAGCGTTGCCCCGTTGGGTCTCAACGCAGCGCATTCGTAAACGCTCGGGAGCGCTCGACCTGGTGCGCGAAAGACGTCTGGCAGACGCAGGTTTTGCGTGGACAGAGGCTGATGAGTGTTGGGAGTTTTACCTACCGCAGCTGCGAGACTTTCGGGCGGTAAACGGCCCAACAGCGGCGTGGCCATCGCAAGGTCCCAAGGCGAAGCTGCGCGCGTACGTGCGCCAATTACGCCGTGAGCATTTGGCGGGCCTTTTGCAGTCGGACAAACTGCGCAAGCTGCAGGCGCTCGGTGTCGAATGGGCTTTCGAGAGTCCAGCCGACGAGGGGATGCTCGCACGGCTTAGAGTGCTGACCAAGCGGTACGGCAAGGAGAATCTGCGACAGGTCGTGTTGGACGACGCGGTTCTCGCTCGGTGGCTGAAGGAAAAGGAAGTGTTGCGGCGAAGAAACGCGTTGCCAGAGGCGCTGGATGTGAAGCTCAGGAAACTACAGGTGCTCAAGGAGAGAGAAGCTGTGGTTCAGGCACCGGTTCCCCGAAGACGCACCACGCAGGGATCGTTGTGAATTGCAACGCTGTAGTACCCGGGGCTCGTTTTCCAGGGCGTGAGCCTACTCCTAGTGCTCGGGTTGGAGCGAATAAGAGTGCAACCGCCGCCTGGGCGTGGACATGCTGAGCCTGGCGACGGGCGAAGCTGTCGCGCACCTCAACGCCTCAACTGCCTCATCGGTCTGGGTGTTGCGGCGCGCGAGAGCGACGCGTCGGGCGTGGCCTGGTATCGCGGCACCTGAGTACGGGGTCGCGTACTGGAGCGGCTGGGCAATGCCGCAGAATCTAGCGGCTGAGATTCCCATTCGGTAACCGCTAGCCACTGGCCCGGTATCGAGCCTTGCAGGCACTGAGCGACCGGACGCTTGATGCGTAGGAGGGGACAGGTCAAGCTGACCTTGAAGGATGGTAGTAGGCGCCTCGATCAGTGTATTGTGCAACCTTCGCACCCGAAGCCACCTTCCCAAGTACGCTCATATGCATCCTGCAAAGTGACCGTCACTCCATGAGAAAATTTATCCTAATGGCGGCGACAGTTGCGGGCTCGAGATGCAAGCCGTCTTGCAGGTACTTATCGAATGAACCGTAGCGTTCATCAACCTCGCGGAACGCCGCTTCCAGGTAAGTGGGATCGGCTCGGACGATAGCGTTTGAAGCCTGCTCAGTTGCGTCCGGCAGTGACTTGTGAATCTGTTCGAGCGCCGCCGCAGACATGAACCGGTCGGTTAGCACATAGTCCTGCAGGATCGTGTGACGAGGCACACGCAGGATACTCAGCAGAACTGCCTGAGCCCACCCAGTGCGATCCTTGCCCGCGGTGCAGTGAAACACGGTCGGCAGATTGGAGGGCTCCGCAAGGCGTTCGAAGAGTTGATGGTAGGCGGCTTGCGCGCTCGGCAAATCCACGAAGTCACGATATGCGCCCTTCATGAAATTGGTGAGCGCGCTGCTATCCGGTGAACGCATAGCTTCAAGAAGCCCCTCAGCGCGATGCAGAGAATCCGCCGACACGTTGGCGGAAATTGCACGAGCGTTCGTAAACGCCGGATCTGGCGAGCGTTGCCGCTCTTCGTCCATACGCAAATCGCACACCAGGTGGAGCTGAAGATTCTGCAACTGATCGAGATCTTCGGCGCTCAGAGCTCCGAGGCCATTCGATCGATAAACGAGCCCCATCCGGACCCAATGGCCATCCTGGGTACGATATCCGCCGGCGTCGCGGAAATTCGAAGCCGAGCGCAGGTGAAGCGAACGATCGGCCAGCATGAGCGAACGCCCGCCAGAGGTGACGAACTCAAAGTACCAGCGGGTATGTGGCGGCAAGTCGCGAACGACAGCCTTTCCGGTCCCCTGCCCCTGCGCCACCAGGTGACTTCTATCCGAGCGGGGTTGATTCGCTACGGCGTAGATTCTGACGGCATGGGCCTGCGGCGCGTTCCAGCGGAGCTCGAATCGCTGATCAGTCTGCCCAACGCTCGCAGACTGGAATGGGGAAGCCCCGGTTTCCTCGACCGATCGCGCCGCGTGAGTCTGTGACGCCAGAAGGAGCGACCACAACAAGCCGAGTAGTGCCTTCATTGGTGGATTAAATGATGCGTAGCCTCGCCATGACACTACTCGGACGGGTAGTCCGATGGAGTGCCCCCGCTCGCATACCGACTCGGAAAACCTGACAATCAAACTTCAATCACTCGTGTGGAGCCCGACAAAGCTACCCTCCTCAGAATGTATCGCGCGCTAGCGGGTGCGCGCGGCAGGCAAGCAGGCTATCACGGAGCTATTTCACTGCGGGGTTCTCCCGGCCCACCACTCAGGCCTGAACCACGAAGCTATCGGTGTGGGCGCAGAGTTCGTATTCGCGGGAGCGGCAAATCGGCCTGGCGATGGCAGGATTCTGGCCCATGGTGGAAATGCAGTTCGCGGAGTTCGTGACTGCGGCCTACGATCAGATCGCCACGGTAGCGGCAAAGAAGTTCTTCCTCGCCGAAGGCCCAACCCCAGTCCCCATGGTCGTCCGGATGCCATACGGCAGCAACCTATGCGGCGATAGCTACATGCCCGCTGCGGGACCGCCTCGTTCCCAAAGCCCCGAGGCGTGGTTCTGTCACCTCGCGGGCGTAAAATTCGTGATGCGTTCGTCGTCTGCGATTGAGGGTGTCTGCGCGAGAGACATGCCGGTCCCGCCGGGCATGCGCGCCAAAGGCAGGCCGGCATCGCGAGCGCTACTGAAAAGGACAGTTTTCAGCTCGAATAACGCGCCCGCAGCTCTCGCTTCAGCACCTTCCCGCTCGCGTTGCGCGGCAGCTCATTCAGGAAATCAACAGTCTTGGGCAGCTTGAATCCGGCGATCTTCCCGCGACAGTGCGCGATCAAGTCCTCAGCCGTCGCCGTCGTGTCATGCCTGAGCACGACTACTGCCTTGACCATCTCGCCCCATCGCACATCCGGAACGCCTATCACAGCGACATCTGCCACCGCGGGATGTGACAGCATTGCGGTCTCTACCTCTCCCGGACAGATATTCTCCGCGCCCGAGATGATCATATCCTTGGCACGATCTACCACATAGACGTAGCCGTCTTCGTCCAGGTACCCGATGTCCCCGGAGTGCACGTAGCCATCAATCAGCGTCTGACGGGTCTCCTGCGGCAAGTGCCAATATCCGATCATGTTTGCGGGTGACCGAATGCAGATCTCCCCGAGCACCCGCGGACCCACTTCACTTCCCTGCTTGTCGACAATTTTCAGACTCACACCGGGGAATGGCTTACCCGCAGAACGCATGCGCTCGTTGCCGTTGACGTCATGATCCGTGGGGGGCAGATAGGTCGCGCCACCCGTGGTCTCGGTCATTCCATACAGCTGGACAAAACCGCATCCGATCACCTCAATGGCTTCGCGCAGCAGCTCCAGGGGAATCGGCGAAGCGGCATACGTGATGTACTTCAGCGAGCTGTAATCCGTCTGCCGAGCCTGTGTTTGTTGGATGACCATGCGCATGGCCGTCGGAACGAGAAACAGCTTCGTAACGCGATACTTGCGGATCGTCTGCAACACCGCGGCCGGATCAAACTCCCTTAACACGATGTTGCAGGCGCCAGCGCGCAAACCTGTGATTCCCCACCCTAGTCCGCCGATGTGAAAATTTGGCATGGCAACGAGATTCACGTCGTTCTCGGTCCATTCGTCAAACTCCATGTCCGCACGGCGTGGGTAGCGCGTCATAACGAAGAACGAGCGATGCGCAAGCTGCACACCCTTGGGGTGTCCTGTGGTCCCGCTGGTATACATCTGAATGGCAACTTCGTTCTCTCTCACCTCGACGTCGGGCGGGCGCACCGCACCGCGATCCCGCCAGACCGCGAACCGTTCCCCGCTTTGCCCTGCGCACATGCAGATGATGCCGCGGAGGCCCGCAACCTGGTCCCTGATGGTCGCGGCGAGCCCGGCAAACTCAGGCCCGACGAACAGCATTTCCGCGCCGCTGTCATTGAGAATGTATGCGATTTCCTGGGCGGACAGCCGCCAGCTGACCCCGACGAGGACTGCCGCCGCTTTGGCGCAACCCAAGACGATCTGAAAGAACAGATCGGAATTTCTGCCGAGATACGCCACCCGCGAGCCGCGCTGCAAGCCCTCGCGGATCAAGCCATTCGCGACCTGATTCACATAGCGGTCGAGCTCCGCGTAGCTCGTGATGCGGGCCTCAAACACAAGGGCCGTGCTGGAGCCGCGTATCCGTGCATTGTGGACACACAGCTCACCCAGGGTACCGATTGCGTCAGTCGCGACGATCATCAGAAATCAAACTTCACGTCCATACCGAATTCACGCGGGTTACCCAACAGTCCTTCGGTGAACAACGGCGGTGCATCCAGGGCGAGCACCAGGTATTTTTTGTTGGCCAGGTTGCGGCCCCAAACAGAAATCGTGTACTTGCCCGCCTTTGGACTCCACGACAGATTGGCATTGATGAGGCCATCAGCGCGCAGCCGCTCGCTGACCTGTTGTGTGAAGTTACCCCAGCGTTCGCCGTTGTAGGTCCACTGCAGGAGGGCATTGGCATCGCCACTCAGGAAACCGAATGCATAGTTGGCATCCACCGAGGCGGTGAATTTCGGTGCATAGGGAAGCGTCCTGCCGTCATATACGGCGCTGCAAGGAACCGGCTGCGGCTCGGGTTGAGGTGGGCAGGTCGGACCGCTGCCGGTAGTAAACTGGTCATAGTTCGCCCTCAGGTAGCCGACATTGCCACCGAATCGCAGGCCGCCACCGACCACCCACTGCGTCTCGAGCTCGAGACCCTTGGTGGTCGCCTTGGCCGCGTTCACGATCGCCGAGTGCTGCACGCCGTTGGCAAAAAACACTTGGGCGACCTGCATGTCGTGCCACTTGTTGAGGAAGGCGGCCAGATTGACGCGCAGGTGGTGGTCGAGCCAGTCGCTCTTCAGGCCGACTTCGAACGAATCCACGAACTCCGGATTGAACGGTCCGAGGTCGGTCGCCAGAGTGATGCGCCCGTTGAATCCGCCCGACTTGAATCCGCGCGCATAGTAGCCATAGGCCATCACTTCCGGCGTAAAGTTGTAGTCGAGTCCGACCCTGCCGCCAACATTGGTCCAAGTCTTCTCTCCCTGCACGGGCGGGTTGGCGGGATTGACAGGCTGCGGAACTGCGCCGACCAGGTTGCCGTAGCCCTTCCTCGGATCGGTGCCGGCAGGTTGACTATAGAAATCGTCCTCGCGAGCCATGTGCACCTTTTCGTGACTGACACGCACACCCGCCTGCAGGCGCAACTTGTCAGTCACGTTCCAATAAAGCTGGCTGAATCCGGCGACGTTCGTTGTGTGTTCCCGCGCCAGAGTCTCGTCGATTAAGTCCGGGCTTACAAATGCCACCCAGGCTTCTCCATCGGAGTTGTACATCCATTGCTGGAAGAACGCACCTACCAGCACCTCCACGCTGTCGATGGGGTGAAACACGTCGCGCAGCTCTTGCGAGAACTGATGACCCGTGGTATTGCCGATCTGCGCGTAGCCGTACAGATCGATGCCGTCGATATCCTGATAGCCGCGGCTACCCCACTTCGCGTAGTTGGTGATTGATGTTATCTTACCGATAGGCGTGAGTGAATTGGCCGTGATCGTGATGCCATAGCTGTCCGAGTTGTGTTGATCAGGCACGTCCGAATACAACTCGAAGCCGTACGGAGTCGTAGGTCTGTAAAAGAGCTCACCCGGATAGGACACATTGAGAAGTACGTCAGTACCATTGCGCGTCTGCTGACCCTCCACCTTTAATGTCACGTCAGTGGTGTCCGAGGGCGTCCATTTGAGGTAGCCTCGCTCACTCGTTGTGTTGACACCACCAATGGGCTCACCGTTGTACAGGTTTGTATAAAATCCCTCGCGGCTGCGGTTCGAAACCGCCACCTTGCCGTCCAGGGTTCCGTCGATGATCGGAAAATTCAGGGCGGCGAAAACGTTCTTCGACTGATAGTTACCGACGCCAACCTGACCATATACGCCGAGTTCACCGGTTGGTTGGCGCTCGACGATGTTGACTGCGCCTCCCGTGGTGTTGGCTCCAAACAGCGTCCCCTGGGGTCCGCGTAGAACCTCTATTCGCTCCACATCGAACCGGTCCACAAGGCCGAGCTCATTCACCGTCTGCACCACACCATCTACGATGGTTGCCACTTCCGTACCGACATACGGAGATGGATTACCGACGATACCGATGCCACGAATCACGAGCGCTGCTGCGTTCTGCAGTCCAGCGTTGACCTGAATCTGGACGTTCGGTATGGTGCCCGTCACATCGGCCAGGCCCTCCACGTGCAGAGCCTGCATAGTGGGGCCAGCAATCGCCGTGACTGACAGCGGCACGGTCTGCAGATTCTCCGCCCTCTTCTGCGCGGTGACCACGACTTCCTGCAGTGCGTCGGATGAAGATGCCTGCTGAGACTGCGCACTCAGAGGCACGCTCAGCAGCGAGCATACCCATGTGACCGTCAGAATGCCGGCGCGAACGCTGGCGTTGCGTGTCTTGGCGACCATCTACGATTCTCCCCTCTCCGAATGTGAGCGTGAATTCAGCTTCAGTCGTTGTAGTTGAGTTTCAGACCCGGACGGGGCCAGCGTCCCCGGAAAAGCCGGCCGGTAGCAGAGCCCGTGATCCATACATCGCGCATGTCCGCGCCACCGAAACAGAGATTGGTGACCAAGTGGTCGGGGAGACTGACGTGTTCGGTCACGCCATCGAGACCAAACACCGTGATTCCTCCATGGATGAGCGTGCCGACACAAATGTTACCCGCGGCTTCGACTTTCAGGCTGTCCAGCATCTGCTTCCCTGGCAGCGGCCCCATGATGCCGCGGTTCCAGCTCGTGTCAGGATCGGCCAACTGTCCGGGACCAGTGATCTGAAACGAATACAAGCGCGAGGTGAGTGTCTCGGCTACATAGAGCGTCTTTTGATCAGGAGAAATACCGACACCGTTGGGCGTGACCATCCGGTCACGGACACGTCGAATCATGGAGCCGTCAGGTCGTGCGTAGAGCAGATGTCCGTGGTGCATCCATTCCCTGCTCACCTTGCCGGGATCGCTGAACCACATCCCTCCTTCGCGATCGAATACCAGGTCGTTTGGCCCGCGCAGCGGCCGGCCATCGCATTCGGTGTAGAGCGTCTCGACAGCACCGGTCTTCAGGTCCACCCGCTGAATCGAGCCACCGCGGTAGTTCTCCGGCGCAAAGCCTTCCGTCGTGAAGTGTCCATTGGGCAACTTCATCCATGCAAAGCCGCCGTTGTTGCAGATATAGACAGCGCCATCCGGTCCGACGGCGGCGCCATTCGGGCCACCCTCGAGCTCAGCAACGATCGTACGCTCACCGCCCGGCGCGATCCGGGTCAGTGTCTGTCGGCGTATCTCGACCAACAGCACGGAACCGTCCGCCATTGCGATCGGTCCTTCGGGAAACTCCAGGTCTTCGGCAACCACAGCGAAATGCATCTCGTGCTCCGTTCGATATAACAAGTCCGACTCTCAGACCCCGTCGAGAATGCGTATCAGGCCCGCGGTGCCCGATAGCTCGACACGGCTGCCGTCCGGGATTCTCACCATGGCTCTCTCCACGGCTGTCACACAGGGAAGCCCGTACTCGCGGCACAGTGACGTGCCGTGTGACAACACACCGCCTGTTTCCAGTACGAGCCCGGCGATCCGTCCGAAGACCGTGGTCCAGGACGGATCGGTTTGTCGAGTCACCAGAATCTCGCCATCCTTGACGGTCGGGAGTGCGCTCACGTCGTACACGATGCGCGCCCTGCCGATTGCCTTTCCAGGACTGGCTGCTATACCTTCCAATTGACGCCCGGGTCCTGAATCACGAGCGGCCAGGTCTTCCTCGAGCGCACTCCAACCCTGCAGAAACTTCGGCCCCTGGCGCCGTAGGGTTGCCTGCCAGACCTTGTTTCGTACGTTGACGCGCCTCGTGGCTTCAGTCCTACCGAGCTGGCCACCGAGAGCGACATTCACTTCTTCGACGCCCAGGAAGAACACGTCGTCGCGAGACTCCAACACGCCCGCCTCAACCAGGCGCTTCCCAAGAGAAAGATAGATGCGACGCACCTCATACCAATTCCTGTCCACGTAGTGTCGGTGATTGTCACGCACCGCCATGTACAACTCGTTGTATCGGAAAAGTCTCCGCAGAAACCAGCGCCGCGGGAGCGCCCACGGACCCTTGACCGCACCGAGCAGCTCCCGTTGTGCCGCGTGTCTCGAGGCCATGCTGCGCGCGTGAATGTCGCGGGGCCGCTCAGCATTGCTGGTGATATAGCCTCTCAACATCGAGAAGCAGAGATCGATATCGTCGCCCCAGCGCGGCCAGATCAAATCCTTGTACGAAGAGCCCAGATGGCGATGGGCACGCCAGAAACTCTCGAACTGAGCGACGAGCTCGGCCCCACCCGCAAGCTGTCGTGCGAGCCGCGCGAACGTGTTCCAATCATCCTTGGTGGCACTTGCGATTGCCGCGCTCCCCAGACCACGGATCGCCTGAGACATCTGCCACAGCGCTTCGTTCTCGCGCAACGTTTCGCTGTCTTCGAGTCCGCTGCTGACGCGCGCATACAAGCCCTCGCCACTCGAGCCCAGGTGGGCAAACCAGCGGCCGAGCAATCCCGTCAGGAGCAGATGAATATCAGAGGCATGCGACAGGACCGCGATGGCGCAGGGTGGCCCGACGGCAAGCATTTCCTTCTGGACGTCCGCCTGATGCTTGCGGAGCTCCTCGAGGGACATCGCATCGAGGTCGGTGTCCAACCAGCGAGTGCTCTTCTCCACATAGGTAGGCCATTGCGCGGCGACGTATCTGTAGTTGTGGGTTATCGAGCGCATGCGACGGTTTGCCAGCTCATAGCTCAGGATGCGGCGCAGTCGCCCGTGCCAGCGCCATGGCGCCCGTCGAAAGCCATCCTGCATGCTGGGGGGAAGAAAGTTGACTACGCCCCGGATCCTCGCAATACGCGGTTGATACTCATACATGCGGCGTATTACCGCCGTATCCGCGTAGGCAGTCGCCTGGTAGTACTTGAACATGTCCACCGGCAAGGGAAGCGTGTCCCCGTGAGAACGGAAGAAGCCGACGCGGCCGGGTGTGCTGTTGTGTACGTTGTAGAACAGTGGACTGATCGGCGAGACCCAGGTCTCATCCGCCAGCATTCGGGACCAGACGCGCTGGGGCGCGTCCGGGCGGGCAGTCGGGTCGGCCTTCCATGGCTCGAGCATCCGGCTGTAATACACGTCCGCGATGGTGGTGATGGGCCGGCTCTGCAGAATGAAGAGCTCGCCCGCCTGCCACGTCCACTCGATGTCCTGTGGAAACTGTAGTTGCTCGGCCAGGTTGCGCGAGACGTTCCACACCCGCTCAATGGCCTTCTGCGGGAATTGCCGCCCCTCTCCGCCGCGATGATCGAGCACACGAGCGGTTCTGGCATCTACAGTTATTTCCTCAGGGTTTACCTGACCGGACACCAATGCTTCGCCCACGCCTCGGACCGCATTGATCAAGCCCTCCGACAGCGCAAGCTTCACGGGATGAGCGGTGAAGCAGACCCCGGACCACTCGCCGTGAATCATGCGCTGCACGACCACGGCCATGGCTCCATTGTCCGCTCCACTGCGGGCGCTTCGATATTCGACGGCCGCTGCATCGTCATGCGACTGCCAACATCGGCGAATTGCGGCCAGCACCGCCTCAAAACCGTGAACATCCAGGGACGTGTGGAAGAGACCGGCGAACGAGCTGTCCGGGTCGTCCTCGCCAATTGCCGAAGATCGAACGGACAGGCCCGCGGACGAATCCAGGGCGGCGAGCGCCTGCCGCAGTTCGTCAGAGAACTGTGCTGACAGCCCTTCCGTCATCGTCCGGTGTGCCGCAGCGCGGACGACGAAAAATGCGGGTACCTGCACGCCGAGACGAGCGAGGCGGGCCAGCGCTGCCCCTTTGCCGCCAGCGCAGGACTCGACAGTGCAGTCCGGATCGGCCGGGTGGAGGATCCAACGCATGCGCCCCCGGTCCGCTACTCGAGAGTTTGGCCTGCCAGCCCATTGTGTAACTGCTCGCGGGTAATCTCCTTTGCCCACCAGCAAGAGGCGATGCCGGCGCCTTTGCCCCAGCCGGCGACGTCCCACACGCCGGCCCCTTCATAGCCGACGTTTGGCCCGCCTCCCGCAACCGCCGCGTACAACTCACCCATGTGGGCCTCAACCACACGGCCGGCGACATCCTCGACGCGCAGCGAGATGTCATGCATCAGGCCGTTCGCATGGTAGCGTGACCTCTCACGAATCGAGCGGATGGCGCGCATTTCGCGGCTGTATGCAATGTAGCCTCGCGGCAGCTCGTGCCTGGGCGGGCCCAGCATTTGAGCCTTGACGGACAGCCGTCTGTCCGGTGTCTGGACGGCATAGGTCTTGAGCGAATTCTGCTCGAAGATCCCCATGTCACGCGTGCCCCAGGAATGGTCCGAGTCGCCGGTCGTTGCAATTCGGTAGCTCTGCCCGGCAATCACCACCTCGCCGACGGCCGTCCATGCCCGGTGATAGCGGTTCTTTGCCAGCCAGCGCGGAGTCGGATGGATGTTGTCGTCGAAGTCCCATGGATCGGACATGAAATCGCAGTCGAGTATGAAGCGTGCGTGGTTGCCATCGGCAAATTGTAGCTCGTAGCGCTTCAGTGGCTCGAGCCGCCGCATGCGCAGACCGCACAGCTCGGCGTCATCGAGATTCGACCGCAGCAGCTCGGGGATATCCTGCTTGTAGCAATAGACCCAACTGTCAGCGGGGCCCCTGAGCACGTGCCCCGGCGAGCGCCAGGCTCTCTCTGTCGAATCGAAATCAGTTGCCAAACCGTGATAGAAACACACGAGCATGCCCGACTTCAGCGGCTGATTCGGAACCACCCACGCATAAAGCCAGCCGCCGATTCCGTGGGCTGGCTCGGAAAAGTTCCAGTACCAGCTCTCACGCCACAGAGGATCGTCGTCCCAGGCGTGGCGCAGCTCGTCGTCGGCCTTCAATACCATGCGGTTCAGCGCCCCCTGTTGCGGAGGACGGTACCGAGCGGGTAGCGATGCGCCTACTACCCGTTAGTGTAGTCAAGAGAATGCGATTTCCCGCTGTAATACCCTCAGCGCCCTTGAGCCCAACCGGCTGCAACCGGCATCATAGCCTCACGGCCATGACGGCTAGCGCCATCACCGCAAGAGAGATCACCATGGTTCTGGCCGCCTCCGACGAGCTGCGACACCCTCACGATGACCTGTTCAACTGGCGTGAGAGCCTGTATTTCAACTTCGCCGATGCCGCGAACGGACTGGGCGGCTGGCTGTATCTGTGGGTAGTGCCCAACAAGCCCATGAAATCGGGTATGTTGGTTAGCATCTACAAGGGCAGAATCGACCAGCGCGCCGCCAATGATCTGGCCATGAATTCGCCCGGGCATCGGTACACGGCGCCCAATGGCGACTGGGTCTATTGTTTCAAGAACGACATCGAGGCTCTCATCGACGCAGACTTCGATGATGTGGACCTGTGTGGCCTGCATATGGTACGCACTCAACCTCTGAAGTCATACCGGATCAGCTTCAGGGACGACGCCGGCACGGAGATGGATCTCGAAGGCGAGTTCACGATCCCACCGTACGATTACGCCGATGGCCTCCATGCAACTCCTAATTGGGTTGCGAAGAACCGGTATCACCGCCCCTGGCAGGTAAGGGGAGCTCTCCAGATCGCCGGCCGGACCTACCAGGTGCGCACTACGGGGGACACGGATCACTCCTGGGGAAATCGCGACATGCAGATTTTCTCCCAGCACACTTTCAAGATGTGGTCGTTCCAGACACCGGATGCGCGCCGCTCGGTATCGGTCATCGAGCAGGGCGAGGGCCTGTATCTGGGATTCGTTGCTATCGATGGAGAAGTGCGCAGCGTGAGCAACATTCAGCGAACTGCCCGTTACACGGGCACTGGCGTGCAGCGCGATATCGACGTGCGGATCGAAGATGTGGCCGGCCGGATCGTTCACGCGAAGATGGGCGAGATGTTCGCGGTCATCGGACATGGTGAGCCGTTCGGATTGTGGGGCTTTGAAGGTGTCGGCAAGTACGACGTGGACGGCTGGGGTAGTTGCACCGGCGTCGCCTCCTATTTCTGGCCGCCGACCATCGATGCGCAATCTCTGCAGGAAGGGAAGACCGGTTGACCGACTCGCTGCTGCTTGCAAGCTCAGACCCGCGTTGCCGCGAGGAGCACAACGTCGGTGGAAAGGCGGCATCCCTGGCCGCATTGATGGCGGCCGGTTTCGACGTACCCTCATTCTGTGTTGTAAGTTGCGAGGCGTTCCTTACTCAACGGTCGCATGGTACAGGCGCGCTGCGCAAGGCGGTTGCGGAGTGGATTAGAGCTCAGCTGCCGGGAACCCGATTCGCCGTGCGCTCATCTGCCAGAGGCGAGGATTCAGCGGACAACTCATTCGCGGGACTGTATTCCACCGCGCTGAACCTCTCTGACATCGAGGCGGTCTTGAAGGCCATAGAGACCTGCTGGGCAAGCTATGACAGCCCGGGGGCGCGCAAGTACCGCAACCTCCGTAACTGCGAAGCGGCTGCAATGGGAGTGGTCATTCAGACGCTCGTTCCGGCCGAGTGGGCCGGCGTCGCGTTTGGAGCAAATCCGGTCAACTCGGCACTCAGCGAAGTCGTTATCAACGCCGTGCAAGGTCTCGGCGAAGCGCTGGTCTCAGGCTCGGTCAATCCCGAGGAGATTGTCGTCGGGGCACGATCCGGCGAACTCCGGTCACGCACGGACAGCGCGAATCGCATGCCGCTGCCCGAGTCAATTCTGCACACTGTCTGGGAAATGACGATCTCGGCGGGTGAACACTATCGGTTTCCGCAGGACATTGAATGGGCAGCGGTCGGCAACCGGGTATTCATGCTGCAGAGCCGGCCCATCACTACCGTCGCCGATGTGTTCCATAGCCGCAAGATCGAGCCATGGCGCGATAATGAGGCCGCCAGACCCGATGACCCTAACAGGGTATGGACTCGAGCGTACGCTGATGAAATCTGGGCTCCGCCCATCAGCCCCCTCTTTTACAACATTCAAAACCTCACACCCTCGTTTGCAGCCTACTGGAAGTGGCACAGCGATCCGGGGCCCTTGCCGCCAGACGTTTTCAAGTACTACCGGGCGGCCGCGTATGCCGACGTCGAGGTAGTACGGAGGCAATACGCTTATCACCCGGCGTTCAGCCGTATCGCCGGCATCCTGAATTTCTTCCCTGCGTATCTGAAGAAAGCGGTGCGCAATGACAGGTGGCTATGGCGTGGGCGGTTGCGACGCACATTGCGCTTCGAGCTCCAGCAGCGCCAGTTGCGCTCACTAACACACAACCATGAAACCCTCGCCGCGCTCTGGCCTGGGTTCATCCGGCAGTCCGATGAATGGTTCGATCTGAACCTCGATTCCATGACCCTGGAGCAGATTGCCGCCCACCGCGCCGCAGTCGACAAAGTCGTTGGAGTCGTCTCGCCCGCGTGCGGCTTCGCGGTCGCCTACCACGCGCACGATCTGACATTCATCCTGACGGGTCTTCTCGATAGGTGGTTTGGCGACGGCGACGAGTTGTACGCGCGGGTCACCTCAGGGCTCGAAGGCAGCATAACCGTCGAGGAATCGGAGCAGATCTGGCAGCTGGCGCAGCAGCTGCGCCGCGGCGACGCGCGATTCACGGAGTGCTTTGAGACGTTCTGGCACTCACATCGCCATCGCGGCGCTTCCTACAAGGATCTGGTCTATCCGCGCTGGGGAGATGAGCGCGAGCAGTTGCTGGCGCTGGTGCGCAGCTATCTCACCAGCACCGGTAGCAGCCCCAAACAACAGAACCTCGAGATGGGCAGGATGCGGCGTGAGTCCCAGGCACGGCTGCTCGCTCAGTGCACGGGGCTGAAAGCCTGGCGCCGCTCGTTGTTGCGCTGGCTGTTCCGCTACAACGAGATTTACATGAGCGAGCGGGACAACCATCGATTCTATTTCGACCGTGTCTGGTACCAGCTCAGGAGAATCTATCGTTCCTACGGGCAACGCCTGGCGGGCTCGGGCGTTCTGGGCGAGGCGGATGATATATTTTTTCTGGGTGCAGCCGAGGTCGATCAGGCGCTGCGCGGAGAGCTCGATGCCCGCGAAGCGCAGACGCGAGCTCACGTGCGAAAACGGGTCTGGCACGAGACACTGCGCGCCCAGCCGCCGAAGTTTCTGATTGGCTATGCAGAGCACGCCGACGGCTCGCAGCACATCGACGGTAACGCGCGAGTGGGCATTGGCGCCAGTCCGGGTCTCGTGACAGCTACGGCCCGTGTCATCTTCGAAGCTCGCGATCTGCCCAGGATCCGCGATGGCGAGATTCTTATCACCCGCCAGACCGATCCTGCCTGGAGCACCGTATTCTCCAGAATCGCAGGCCTGGTACTGGAAACCGGCGGCGTGCTAGCTCATGGCGCTTCCTTGTGCCGCGAATTCAACCTGCCCTGTGTGACGGCACTGGAGCGAGCAACCGAAGTCTATCACGACGGTGACACCATCACGGTGGACGGGACACAGGGGCGTGTCCAACTGATATCGGAGGAGATTCATGAGCGGCGTGACCAGAGACGTTCCCTCACTGGGTGAATTGCTCGACGGCTATCCGAAGAACTGGGGCAAGTGGGGCGCCGATGATGAAGTTGGCGCGCTGAACTATCTCGGTCCCGAGAATGTGCTCGCCGCCGTGAAGCTCATCCGTACCGGGAAGGTATTCACGCTTCAGGTGCCCATGGCCAACCCCGCGGGCGATCCTGTCTGGCCGGGCGGCCGCAGCAGACCGGTCCGGGTCAACGTCATCGACAAGGGGCACGTACTTGGAGGCAAGGTGCCGGCCGCGCCCGGCGGTATCGAGGGTTGTGATGACATGATTCAGTGTTATCTGCAGTGCTCGACCCAGTATGACGCGCTCGGGCACACCTGGTATGGCGACCAGATTTATAACGGCTACGACGCCAAAACGACCATCGGAGGCATGACGAAGGCGAGCGTGCTGCCGATTGCGGAGAAAGGCATAGTCGGACGCGCCGTGCTCATCGATGTGGCCCGGCACCGCGGCAAAGACTCGCTCGACCGAGGCGAGACATTCACCCATCGGGACCTGCTCGATGCCGCCCGTAAGCAGGGTGTTGAGATCCTGAAGCGCGACATCCTCGTGATTCGTACAGGTTGGATTGGCCAGTTCTTCCGCGACGCGGATCGCTTCTACGGCAGTGGCAAGGGGTGGCTCGAGCCGGGATTGACCCTGAGCCGGGAGCTGGTCGACTGGTTCAATGATATGGAGATCCCCAATCTCGTCACTGACACCATGGCCAACGAGACCACCGTCGACCCGGCGACCGGTGTCGTCCTACCCTTGCATGTCGCCCTGATGTCCTACCTGGGTGTAGCCTTCACCGAGATCGCCAATCTCGATGATCTCGCCCACGATTGCGACCATGATCATCGCTACGAGTTCTTCTACGCCGCCGCACCTCTGAAAGTGGTCCAGGCATCCGGCTCGCCTGCGAATCCCATTGTGATCAAATGATCACTGAATGAGTCCGATCTCGCGTGCCGCGGTTATGGCATGCACACGCGAGGTCACCGCGAGCTTGGCGTAGATGTTTTTCAAATGGAATTTGACCGTGTTCTCCGACACGAACAGCCGGTTGGCGACGTCCTTGTTGGAAGTGCCGTTGGCAAGCAGTACGAGTAGTTCCCGCTCACGGTCGGTGAGAGTCTGCGCGCCGACCCGATTGCGTTCCGGCAGCGGTGCCAGGCTGACACCGGAGATCCTCAGCAATCGAAGCATGAACTGCAGCTCCTGGTCGAGCGCATTGGCGCCCCGGCTGTCAAGCACCGCTTGAAATTCCGCCCGGATCAGGCGAAGTACGGGCTCCCCTTCATCGAGCACACAGCGGACGAAGCCACCCGCCTGCGCCAAACGCAGCGCCGCCCGCAGATCGCGCCGGGATGCGCCATGATCGCCCGAGCCCGTGCTGCAGATGGCCGCGAGCAACTGCAGTTTGATCTTGCGCAACACTCGGCCGCGTTGACGTTTCAAGGCGGCGTGAATCCGCGCCTGAGCTTCCACCAGCGCGGATTTCGCGAGCGCCAGCCGGATTTCCCCCAGCTCCGCATCCTCGGCATCGCTGGCGAATGGAATCCAGTGGGGCGGTAGTGTCGAATCGACGCGTACCGAGTTGGCTGTGGCCTGTGCCTGATCCACCAGACCACGCCGGAGCAATCTGCGGATGCGCTCCCACTCCACCAGGCTCACCAGACGCGGCCAGCCACTGTTGTGCCCGATTGCCTCCGCCTCACCCAGTATCGCATCGGCCTCGGAATGCCTGCCACGCACATCGTGAATTCGCGCCATTGACAAATAGGAGACGGCTATGAAATCGGTCAGCGCAGTGTCCCTGATGGCCTCATGATTCTGCCGGAATATGGCCTCTGCGGCTTCCAGCTCGTCGGCCTCGTAGAGCGCCCACACATAGGCGGAAAACAGGGCAGCCGATGCGAACGACTTGTCCACCGCCTGGCGCCGCTCGATCAGCGCGGCCCTGATGCGCTCAATTGCCTCCTGCAGCTCACCCTGGACCAGCGCTACGAGCGCGGCCACAGCAACGGTATAACTACGACTGAAGGCGGCGTCGGCGTGCTCGTTATAGACGCGTGCCAGAGCCAGATACTCGCGGGCCGCTTCAAACTCCTGGGCCGTCAGTGCGCAGTAAGCGCGGAGATTCGCCGCGGCAGCCAGCTCAAAGGCTGCGAATCCTTCCGCATCATACTGATTCATCGGGACGTGGCTGCTGATGTTACAAGCGCTCTGGATATCATCGCCGGCAATCGCACCCATCGCCAGCACTACGCTCGGGTCGGTCGTCTCCAGCACCTGCGGGCGTCCCGAGTATCCCGCGAGAAATTCCAACAGAGGCCGCGCGCGTTGCCGCCGGCGCAGGAACACCAGAGCGTAAGCGCATTTAATGGCCAGCTGAGGCCGCGCAATGATCTCCTTGAACGGCAGCCGCTCGCTCCAGTATTCGACCGTTCGCAAATGAGCATCGGCCACGAGCCGTGATGACCAGGCATTCAATGCATCTGCGGCCGCGGCGAATTCCAGGCAGGCAGCGGCGTGGTGAACCGATTCTTCATATACGCCATTTTCCAGGTACCAGCGCGCTGCGCGCCGATGCACCTCCTCGGCAGCATTGGGCGAGTGCTTGAGCTGCTCTGCCAGAATCGAGGAGAATAGATTATGATATTTGAACCAGCCCGCCTGCGGATCAATGCAGCGCAGGAACATACCCGAACGCTCCAGGTCCAGCAACAATTCCCGCGAATCGCCGCGACCCAACACCTCATCACACAACGCGGCGCTCAAGCGCGTGAGCACAGAGGTATGCAACAGAAACTGCTGGACACGCGGCGGCTGCAAGGCGAGCACATTCTCAGCGAGGTACTCGGCGAGTTCGCGCGGCGCGCGCACTGATTCGCTGTCGAGCGACTTGCGTACCCTCGGGCTCCCGAGTGTCAGCCTGAAAAGCTGAAGCGCTGCCGGCCAGCCCTCCGTGTGGCGATAGATAGTATCGATCTCGTCAAGATCGATGCCCAGCTCACCCGCCGCCGCGAAGAAGCGCGCCACCTCCTGTGCGGAAAAGCGTAAGTCATCACCCTTGAGGATCAACGCCCGATTGTTGACGACCAGACGTGCGAGCCCCACATCCGGCAGCGAACGTGTCCCGACATAGATGCGCAGACACGCGGGCGCGCGGTCAAACAACGCTGCAAAAAACGATAGCACGGTCTTGTCGGTGAGAGTCTGGAATTCGTCGAAGAACAGGCCAACTGGACGCCCGATGCGAGTGATCCGGTCTATCAGCCAATCTGGCCGGAAGTGAGAGCTTCCATCCTTCCGGTCGGGCGGGCGTGCCGGCGACTGGCCTGCCACATCGCTCAACGCGGCAACGAGCGACTCAATGTGCAGCAGAAAGCGACGAGGATCATTGTCGCCCGCGTCCATGGTCAGCCAGCCGGTGTACTGTCCTTCACCCTGAACCGCATCCTTCAACTGTTGTAACAGGGTGGATTTGCCATGGCCCGCTGGTCCCTGCAGGAGCACGACACGCGCACTCGTCCGGGAGGCAATTCGTTGCAGCAGCGCGTTGCGGGTAATGGCCCCGGCGTAAGGAACTGGCGCGATGAACTTATATGAGAAGACTGTTGAAGTGATGCGTTCGGCTGCTCTCATACGGACCCCCTCGATGCTGCCGATCAGTTCTGGGCCGCTTGCCAGGCGGTACGCGCAAACAGCGGCATGGTTGTGCTGACCTCCCTTGCCTTGTCCGATGCCGCGGCTCCACGTAACAGTCTGCCCTTGATGCCGTGAAGAATTCCGGCAAACCGGAAGAGATTGAAGGCCATGTAGAAATTCAGGTTGGGAATGTCCCGGCGGCCGGTACGCTCGCAGTAGGCGACCACGTACTCTCGCTCGGTCGGAATATTCAATTCGCGCAGGTCCGTCCCAAGAAGTCCCGCCACTCCGCACGGCGGCACCCGATACATCATCAGGTGGTAGGCGAAGTCCGCCAGCGGATGCCCCAAGGTGGACAGCTCCCAGTCGAGCACACTGACGACCCGCGGTTCGGTGGGATGGAAGATCAAATTGTCGCAGCGGAAATCGCCATGAATCAGACTGACTTCGTCCCCTGGAGGAATGTGCTTTGGCAACCACTCCACCAGGCGATCCATATGCGGATCCCGGCCGGCCGCTTCATCCTGCAGATACTGCCGCGACCAGCGGCTGATCTGACGCTCGAAGTAGTTGCCGCTCGGGCCGTAACCCTCTAGCCCGATGGCGGCGAAATCAATCTTGTGTAACTGTGCGAGCGTTGCGCTCATTGCATCGAAGTAGCGAGGCCGTTCCGCACGCCGAACGTCCGGAAAGGTCGCATCCCAGAAGATCCTTCCCTGCACGAGCCTCATCACGAAGAACGCAGTGCCGATCACGGAGTCATCGTTGCAGAGTGCATACACGTGCGGCACGGGGAACCCGGTCCCCTCCAGAACTGACATCACCCGAGCCTCACGATCGACCGCATGTGCGCCCTTCAACAGCGTCCCGGGCGGCTTGCGCCGCAGGACGTAGCGCTGTCGGGGAGTCGACAGACGGAAGGTCGGATTCGACTGCCCGCCTTTGAACTGCTCGATCGACAGCGGCCCCTCGAACCCCGCGATGTGTGTCCGCATCCACTCCTGCACGGCGCGCGCATCGAAGGCGTGCTCGGACCGGACCTGCGGCAACACGTCATCAGTGCTCACGGGTAGCCCTCTTGATGCTCTTGGCCAGCGACCACTTGTGGACCTCGGTCGGCCCGTCATAGATGCGGAACGCACGAATCTCGCGGAACACCTGTTGGACAATCGTGTCACCGGTTACGCCAGTGCCGCCCATGACCTGGACGCAACGATCGGCCACCCTGAACAGCGCATCCGAGACAGCCACTTTGGTCATCGAGCTCTGGTGCGTACCGAGACATCCGGTGTCCAATACGCCCGCACACCAATCGATCATCAGCTCGGACTGCTGCAGATCGATCAGGTTGTCAGCCAGCATGAAGCCAACACCTTCGTGATCTATCAGTGGCTTGCCAAAGGCGTGGCGCCTGCAGGCGTACGCGCTCGCGATCTCCTGAGCGCGGGTACAGGCACCGTGCCAGCGCATGCAGTGCGACAAACGCGCCGGAGACAGCCGCACCTGCGCCTGTTTGAAGCCGTCGCCGCTCTTGCCCAACATTTGCCAATGCGGGACGCGAAGCCCTGAGATGCGCACCACGGCATGACCGCCAGCCATGGCACTATCGATCGTGTCCAGCACTCGCTCGATCCGGATGGCTGGGTTCGGCAGATCGACGAGGAACATGCAGGCACCCTCATCGGACTTGGCTATGACAATGCCCACTGAGGCGCCATCCGCCCCCGTGATGAAGGCTTTGCGGCCGTCAATCACCCAATCATCGCCATCGCGACGCGCCGTTGTTTGCAACATGGACGGATCCGACCCGGCGCCACCCTCTTCCGCCGGTTCCGTCATGAAGAACGCCGAACGGGCGCGGCCAGCGACCAAGGGCGCGAGAAAGTGCTGTTGCTGCTCCGCCGTAGCCACTTTGCCAAGCAGATACATGTTTCCTTCATCCGGAGCAGCAGTGTTGACCGCCACCGGGCCCAATGGCGACAAACCCGACTTTCGCAGCACTATGGCCGTCTGACGCTGCGTCAAATGACTGCCGTCAGGAAGTATATGAGGCGTGAGCACTCCAGCGGCGCGGGCCTTCTCGCGCATCTCCGCCACCATGGCGTCGCTCGGGCCGTGTGAGGTCCTGCGAGGATCCTTCTCATATGGAATGACTACGTCGCGGACAAACCGTTCGACCCGCTCTGCAATTTCCCGCGCGCGTTGCTCGCCGGCGCCGCTCATGCCCTCTGCTCCGATGAATGGAATGACCGGCCGGTCCGTGCCAGATCGCAGAGCAGCTCACAGGGCACATACATGGGACCCAGATGTGAAAGCGCCTCACAGCGCCTCAGCACCTCGGAGATACCGAGCCAATCCGCGTACTTCAATGGGCCACCCGCGTGACGGGGAAATCCCAATCCAAGTACCAGGCTCAGATCGACCTCGGCAGCTGTGTCGGCCACTCCTTCCTGAAGGCAGAGGGCCGCCTCCAGGATCATAGGCAACAGGATGCGATCGAGAATGAGCTCGTCAGAGAAGAGCGCGCCCTTCGACGGTGCGCAAGGCAGCCACTCGCGCACCAGCGGGTTCGGCATCTTGCTGCGCCGACCTTGCGAATCGAGCTGGTACCGGTACCAGCCTACACCGGTTTTCTGGCCCAACCTGCCATGTTTCACCCAGGTGCTCACGGCATTGTTGAAATCGACCTTCATTCGCTGCGGATATCCCGCTGAAATGACACCGAGCACGTGCTCGAGCGTATCCATGCCAATGACATCCTGCAGGAGCGCCGGCCCCATGGGCCAGCCGAATCCTTCCATCACGCGGTCCACGTGCTCGAAATCTGCGCCATCGGCGAATGCCCGCAGAAATCCGAGCATGTAGGGAGTCAGAATTCGATTCACCAGAAAGCCGGGACAGTCCAACACCACGACCGGGGTCTTTCCCAGTGCGCTGGCAAAGGACACAGCCGCCGTCAGGAATGTGGCCTCAGTCGCGGCACTCCGGATCACCTCCACCAGAGGCATCGCCGGCACGGGATTGAAGAAGTGCAGGCCGACAAAGCGACCGGGCCGCTGCAGGGACCCCGCAAGCTCGCCAATGGACAAAGACGACGTATTCGACGCGATCAGGGCATCTCCCGGGACGTTGCTCTCGACCTCCGCCAGAACCCGTTTCTTGACCCCGAGATTCTCCACAATGGCTTCAACCACTACATCAACATCCTTGAATCCATCGAACGTCAAAGTTTGTTGAATCGACTCGCGTATCACTTGAGCCTGTTCCTTTGAGGTGCGTTTTGACTGCACCTGGCGGGCAAGCAGCCGATCGACCTCACTCATTCCGGCGTCCAACTGACTGCCGATGATGTCCTTCATCAACACCCGCATGCCGCGGGAGGCGGCCGTGAACGCGATACCGCCACCCATGATGCCGGCACCAAGAACGGCCACACGCTGAACCTTCGCCGCGTTCTGGGCATACGCTCGTGCCTTCTTCCGTACGACCTGATCGTTAATGAAAAGCTGTATCATGGATGCAGCGGCTTGCGTCCGTGCTATTCGTGCAAAAGCTGCCGACTCCAACTCCAGAGCACGATCCCCGCTGACTGTTGCCGCGCGCTCCAGCAGATCAACCGCTGCAGACGCAGCGGGCTCATGCCCGGTGGTCTTCTTCAGAGTCGCGCGAGCGCTCTCTACAGCGGTCGCGTCCAGAACTACCGGCAAGTGACGTTGTTCGCGCAACTTGCGCCAGTCACCCGACTCGATCAGCTGCTGCAACCTCCTCGCGGCCGCGGTCATGAGCATCATGGGAGTCGCAGTCTCGTCGACTGCGCCGACTGCCAGGGATCTGCCGGCATTCTGTTGCTTCCCACCGGTGATCCATTCAATGGCCGCAGCCACTCCGATAAGCCGCGAGAGTCGCGCGGTCCCGCCAAAGCCCGGAAACAATCCCAATGTAACTTCCGGCAAGCCGACAGCGGCCTCCGTGCTCATAACCCGGGAATCGCAGGCCAGAGCCACCTCGAATCCACCCCCGAGCGCCAGACCGTTGATCACGGCTACGGTCGGGACAGGCAGATCGTGAAGGGCGGTGAAGGCTTCGTTCTGCCGCTGCACATGTGCCTGGATGGCCGCCTCCGATTGGGCAAATGTCGCCGTGAACTCGAATATATCGGCGCCAACGATGAACGCCGCTTTCCCGCTGGTGACCAACACTCCACGCGCGCTCCTGCAGGCGGCGATCGCTTTGCAAGCTGCCGCAAGCTCTTTCACGGTGAGAGAATCCAGCTTGTTGACCGACTCGCCTTCACGGTCGAAGTGCAGGGTGACGATGCCGCCACAATCCATAGCCACGCGCAGCGACCGACCACTGTAGAGCACGGTGTCGTTACCACTCATCTCAGGCGCAACCCAGTCACATTCACTCGGTTTGGCGACGATCATCCAGGCCGAGCCCGCGACCTATGATCTCCTTCATGATTTCATTCGTGCCGGCGAAGATCCGGGTGACACGAGCGTCCTGGAACATCCGGCACACCCGGTATTCCTCCATGAAACCTGCGCCCCCATGCATCTGCAGACAGTCGTCGAGCACTTTACCCTCCAACTGAGTGGCCACGAGCTTGGCCCCGGAAGCATCTTCGGGGGTCAGTTCCCCCGAGTTCGCCAGCATCACACACTGATCAACATGAGACTGGACTGCATCCACATCGGCTCGCATCTGTGCCATACGGAAGCGCACGTCCTGGAACGTGCCGATCGGTCGGCCGAAGGCACACCGTTCCTTGATGTAGTCCAGAGTTATCTCGAGCGCTACCTGCGCAGCGGTGACCGAGCTGATGGCTACTTGCAAGCGTTCCACAGTCAGATTCTCGGCCATATAGCGGAATCCCATTGTGGGATCACCAAGAACGTGCGCAGCCGGGACTCTCACGTCCGTAAAAAATAACTCCGCCGTATCCTGTGAGCGCAGACCCATCTTCTTGAGGCGCCGGCCGCGCGTGAAGCCGTGCATGGAGCTGTCAACGACAAACAAACCGAGCTGTCGTGCGTGGTCGGTCCCGGTGCGCGCCGCTACTACGACCCGGTCCGCCTGCATACCGTTGCTGATGTAGGTCTTGGCCCCATTGAGGATCCAGCTGCCGTCTTCTGCCGGCTTCGCCGTCGTGCGTATGGCGGCAAGGTCGGAGCCGGTACCTGGTTCCGTCATTGCAATCGCCAGAATGGTAGTGCCGCTGATAGCCCCCGGCAGAAATGCCCGCTTCTGCTCAGGTGTACCCAGCCTGCCCAGATAGGGTCCGACAATCATGGAATGCAGATTGGCGTAGAAACCGCTATCGCCGTGTCGGACGTTTTCCTCACAAATGATCTGCTCATAACGCATGTCTTCGATGCCGGCGCCGCCGAATTCCTCGGGTGCCCACATCAACAGAAATCCCATCGCGCCAGCTTTCGTGAAAGCCTCGCGGTCGACGTGCCCCTGCTCACGCCACCTGGCTCCATGCGGCGCGATCTCCTCCTTGAAGAAACGCACCGCGGACTCGCGCAAGATCTGGTGCTCCTGATCGAATATAGTGCGGCGCATTATCAGCCCGCCCTGCGTGAACAACTCAACCGAGCGACCGACACGAGATCCTCACTTGGCTGGAACCGGGAACCGGCGGTTTTGGCAAGCACAGCGCACTCTGCGCAGAACCGCTCGGCGCCCAACATCTCGATCCAACTGAATGGCCCGCCGGTCCAGGCCGGGAAACCCAGTCCCAGCACCGCCGCGAGATCACCATCCTGGCGGGAGCTGATTACCTGCTCCTCGAGACAACGCACGCTTTCCAGCGCCTGGATGTGCAAGAGACGGCGCTTGACCTCATCAACCGAAGGTTGCTCGCGTCGCACCGGGAAATGCTCGCGGAGCCCCTTCCAGAGACGCTTCCGTGCCCCGGCGGGATAATCGTAAAAGCCGCCCCCGCTCCGTCGCCCTGGACGCTCCAACTCCTCAACCATCTTGCGTACCACGTGGATGGCCGTCAGCCGCTGGAATCTCGCGTCGACCCCGTCGGCTACCGCCTGGCGATGAACGGCGAGCTGCAGCTGGATGCTGACTTCGTCGCATACCGCGAGGGGTCCGATCGGCATACCGGCCAGTCGTGCTCCATTCTCGATCAGTGCCGGCTCCACGCCTTCGGCCAACATGGCCATGCCTTCATCGACATACGTACCGAACACGCGACTGGTAAAAAAACCAGGCGAATCGCGCACCACGACGGGTGTCTTGCCGAGCTGAGCCACGAAAGCGAGTGCGCGGGCCAGGGTGGCTGGCGCGGTCGCCGCGGCAACGATGACTTCCACCAGCGGCATCCGCTCAACGGGAGAAAAAAAATGCAAGCCGATGAAACGCTGTGGGTCGACCGCGGCGGCGGCCAGGCTACCAACAGACAAGGTCGAAGTGTTGGTAGCCAGCACGGCCTGTCGGGAGACGGCCTCGGCCGCACGGCGAATCACGTCCTCCTTGACAGCGCGTTGCTCAAACACCGCTTCGATAACGAGGTCACAATCTGCGAGGTAGGCGAAGTCCGCTGTCGCCCGGACGCGGCAATTTGCCTCGACACTCGCCCGGGCCTTCTCTGCGGCGTCGAGGTTGGCATCCAGCACCACAACGTCGATCGACTTTGCGGCGGCAGTTCTCGCAATGCCGGTACCCATCAGTCCTGCGCCGATGAGTCCAAGGCGAGCGACACGGGTGGAAGGTGGACGGCCGGACTGGCTTTCGAGCGAGTCAGCCTCCTGGCGATAAATCAGCCCGGTCCGTATCCTGTTGGCGGCGATCGGCTCGCTCAGTACCCGGGTACGATACTTCGATTCGATCCTCAGTGCGGCATCCATCGGAAGCTGGGTACCTTCGAACACCGCTGCCAATAAAGCCAATGGCCCGGGATCATTTCTGGCGGTGGCCTGGACCTGGCGGGAAGT
>Ga0123355_10001983_pt1 | contig 28889 bp, 24 predicted proteins | sample TergutEmb28metaG_3_FD_89872 | JGI IMG/M metagenome (GOLD analysis project Ga0123355, IMG submission 89872) | Embiratermes neotenicus P1 segment gut microbial communities from Petit-Saut dam, French Guiana - Emb289 P1 | ecosystem: Host-associated > Arthropoda: Insects > Digestive system > Gut ... | reverse complement strand
CGTGTGGATGATACGGTTAGGGAAAGTTTGCTAACTTCCCGCTGAGCCGCATCTGGGTTTACAATTAACTCGCCATCTACAAGGCCAACGTTTACTGCTGCTGTTGGGCCGTTAAACGGTATTTCGGAAATGCTAAGCGCAATAGACGAACCTATCATAGCAGCAACTTCCGGACTTGCATCTTGGTCCATGCTCATTACCGTAGCCACTACGCCAACATCATTGCGATAATCGTCGGGGAAAAGAGGGCGGATGGGCCTGTCTATAAGGCGTCTGGTTAAAATTGCATGTTCCGTAGGGCGTCCCTCACGCCTAAACCACGAACCTGGGATTTTGCCCACAGCGTAAAAACGCTCTTCGTAATCTACGCTAAGCGGGAACCAGTCTATGCCTGCACGGGGTTTCTCCGATGTTGTGGCCGTTACAAGCACAACAGTGTCCCCATACGTCATAAGGGCGGTGCCCCCTGCAAGCTCGGCCAAGCGGCCAATCTCGCAGGAGAGCTGCCTACCACCAAGGGTGGTAGTATAAGTTGAAGTTTCTCTCATTAGTTAATTGCCTACCTTCTAATTGAATCTCTCAGCCCAAGTTCGGCAATTAATGCACGATATCTTACAACGTCTACACTTTGGATGTAGCCTAAAAGGCCACGGCGTTGGCCTACTAATTTAAGCAAACCACGGCGTGAGTGAAAGTCTTTTTTGTGGGTGCGTAGGTGTTCTGTTAAGTGGTTGATGCGTGCTGTTAGTAGTGCGATTTGCACCTCTGGTGAGCCTGTGTCGTTTTCACTACGGCTGTGTTTTTCGATAATTTCTTTTTTGTTAATCATTTTTAATTCCTCCTAGAATTATGGTTTTATCCCATCGCCCAGACATGGTTGGAGTGGCCAATATCTATGCGTGGGTATGCCTTTTGATTTTTTTTGGCTTTGCAAGTATAACATTTAGCGCGGTGTTGTCAAGGTATTACGTGGTTTTGTCTGTAAAATTAGGATAAAATAAAATCAACTGATCCGTAATACGGATCAGTTGATTTTATTTTATCCCGAATTGGCACGTGCATACCTCAACAGAACATACATATGGCACTTCTCGTTCTTTTCATTACCCCCAAATAACTACATAAAGGAAAAACAATAACCCGCAAACGCCAAAAGCCTTCTGCCACAACCCGTACTTAACAAGCTGAAAGCCGGAAACCATTAGCATCCCCAAAACAATAAACATAATTATTACAACCAGCATAGGCCATGAATGCATTACCACAAACCAAGTTACAACTGTAACAATAGCCATTGCCGACGGCACAGGCAAGCCTCTAAAATGCTCGCCGCCGCCAACCAAGTTGTAGTTGGCCAAACGCCAAAGGCCGCATATGCAATAAAATATAAGTGCAACAAAAACTACATGAGTATAATCCAATAAGTAAAAAACCATCCACAACGGCATAATTACGCAGGTAAAAAAGTCTACCAAAGTGTCTAAATGCTTGCCAAACTCGGATACTTGCTTAAGCTTGGACGCTACAAAGCCGTCTATTAAGTCCATTACCCCGGCAAAAAACAGCATTATAATTGCCATCCGCAAATCTTGCCTGGTAAGAAAATATGCGGCAATGATGCCAAACACCAGCCCAAAAGTGGTTATCATGTTTGGGAGGTTCATGTGCTTTAGCACCGGGGATATATTTGCTAGTTTCATACATTTTCACCCTTCATAACTCCCAAAGGTTCGCCAATGGGTAGCTTTGTTTCGTAACCTTCCGTCGTACGCTGCTCCAGCTCTTTTGCCGGTTCAAAGTACCCTTTCTTAATAAACATAAGAACCAGCGACCCGCCGGGTTTAAAATAGCTTGCCACCTGCCCGCGCTCCACTTCCTGCCCATTATTAAAGCAGTGCACAATACTGCCAACAAACGTTGCACCCACTTCTACAAGAACAACGTCGCCAAAATTTTCTGTAGAAAAATTTATTACGGCACGTTTGTTACGGCAATATAACCTTACAACACGGCGCAAAGCCAGTGGGCTTACAGAATATAAATCCCCTTTTATCATTCGTGTATTTGTAACAATGCCATTATCAAAAAAATGCATTCGATGGTAGTTTGCCGGGGTAAGGCGGATACTCACCATTGTACCGCCCTCGTATTCCTTTGCCAGCGCACTATCTGCAAAAAGCTCTGCAAGAGAGAAGCTTGCGCCCTTTGCCGCAACAACTTGGTTAGGCTGAATGTTTGGAAATACAGAAACAAGCCCTTCGCAAGGAGAGCCCAAAGTAGCAGCCTCTTGCGGGAAAATAATATTTTCTTTTTCCCTAGAAAAAAACTGGGCAAAGTTTTTATACTTCCCATTGCAGCCATCCATGTCTATATTGTATTTTTCTATAAATTTAGGTATAACTTTTGCAGAAAACGGGGTGCGGCAATAAATGCCGTACAAGCGGCTCACCGCCTTGCGCTTTACCAGCCACAGCAAAGACGCTCCGCCCACGGGGTTTTCGTAAATTAGACGCATCCAGCGTTCCGGGCAAATGCGTTCCTGCTCTAGGTTGCCGTCGTTATATATCCATATTTGTTGTTTGCGTTTAGATTGTTTGCGTAAAGGCAGCTTGCGCCTTGGCAGCTTGGGTAGCCTGTGCCTTAATTGGGGTCGGTTCATAAATCATCTCCTGAATTATGTACTTGACATACATTTAGCATTATACATTTTTTTATGGGAAAAGCCAAGTATTGTTCTTGCGAAATTATCTTGTGAAACTTTTCAACTGATCGAGTTTTACGACCAGTTGGATTTATGTCAAAAATATGTTACAGTTCCTCCGAGGTGATTGAACATGGAATTTAGCACAGGTCAAAATAAAAACCGCCGCTTTCTATTCTACATAGTGGTAGCCTTTTTCTGGTTCTCTTTATATGCATATGTACCATACATAACTCCTTATGCAGAATATTTGGGCTCTAGCATGCGCCTCATGGGGCTTATTGCCGGGGCATACGGCTTTACGCAAATGGTTATACGCTTCCCACTTGGCATTTTTTCCGATAAACTGCGCAAGCGCAAAATTTTTGTTCAACTGGGTATTGGTTTTGCGGCATTAAGTGGGTTTATAGCGTTTTTCTTCCCAAGCCCTTTTACACTTTTGCTAATGCGGGCAACCGGTGGCGTTGCCGCAAGTGCTTGGGTAACATTTACGGTTTTGGGCGCAAGCTACTACAAACAAGAAGAATCTACAAAAGTAATGGGGCACATGAGTGCCGCCAACGCCTTTGGGCGCATGGTTGCCCTTTTAACCGGCGGGCTTATAGCACAATTACTGGGGGTACCCTATGCATTTTTGTTGGGCGGTATTGCCGGGGTTGTTGGCCTTGCACTTAGTTTTGGCGTAAAAGAAAAACGGCCGGAGCAGCAAAGCGGCTCTGCCGCTTTGTTTCCGCAAGGCTGCAGCGAAATTGCGAAGCAATTTTCTAGCATAGAAAATAAAACCCCGCCAAACATAGCAGGCCTGCTGGATGTTGCCCGCAACAAGCAACTGCTCTTTTGCTCTATTTTAGGCATTTTAGCCATGTATATTAGTTTCGCAACAACATTTGGCTTTACCCCTCTTGCAGCAGCACAAATGGAGGCTTCGCAATTACAACTAGGTATGCTTGGCGTATTGTCCACCGCACCCGCAATTTTTATTTCCCCTTTAGCGGGTACAATAATGCCTAAAAAATTAGGAGCATCTACAACGCTTGTAATAGGTTTTGTAATTGCAGGTGCAGGCAGTGCCCTTGTGGCAGTAAGCAATACACTATTGTTGTTATTCACTGTGCAAATTGCTGCAAGTATTGGTGGCGCAATTGTTGGCACATTACTTCTTGGCCTGTGTGTGAGAGATATCCCGGTCGAAAAGCGTGCAACAGCTATGGGCTTTTTTCAAGCGGTATATGGGCTGGGCATGTTCCTTGGGCCATTTATTACAGGCATTATAAGCGATGGGTTTGGACTTATGACAGCATTTGTGCTTACCGGAGCTATCGGGTTTGCAGGTGCGGTTTTATCTGTTGTTTTTGGGCGAAAGACTTGGCGGTTAACTCCATTCCAAGAGTAGTATGAATTAAACCACCAAAATATGGCGACACTTCAAGAACCAGCACCTATAATGTTCAAGGAGTGTCGTTTTTATGAGTAAATTGTGGACGAAATTTATTAATATGCAACGAAATTGCCCCGCAAGTTCGTTGCAGCCTGTATGTAAAAAAGCGGCAGAGCCGCTTTGTTCCGTTCGTGGTATTGCGTACTGCATATTATGTTTTTTGTTTTTATTTTCACTATTAACCGCTTGCGTTACAGACTCTCCGTCTCCCATTACCGGCACACCTCGCAGTCGTTCTTTGGAGGTTTCTAGCATTGAGCCACCATATGCATACACCCAAACGGAAGAAAACCTTCCCATGCCAATAGCCGTTTTACACAAAACAGAAAATGCTCTACATGGTGTATATGAGCCATCTGACGGTATTTACTTAGCAGCATGGCTTGAGCCACATACATCAATGCAAAATTTCATAAACCAAGCAGGGCAGAGTCATGCGGCGTTTGTTCACGATATCCACCTTGGAGATGATATACCTGTAAACTGGGTCTTGCAGTGTATTTCGGTGCTTGCAACACCAGTGTTGGTAGTTCTTCCACCGGTGGAAGAAACGGATATGCCTATCGGTAACAAAATTTCTCAGCTTGCTCAAAGGCTTGGTGCCTTTCAACTACCAATGTTTGTAGCATTTTACCCTGCAAGTTCTTCTCATAACATGACGCCTGCGGAATACGCCGTAATTTTTAGGTACGCACGTGCGTTGTTTTTAGAATACGCACCGCTTGTGGCGTTTGTTTGGGTTGCACCTACAGTTAATTCTACTGTTCACAACCCATTTTTCCCCGGGCATCATGCTGTAGACTGGGTAGGCGTCCCCCTGTTTGCAAGGCGGGATAGTTACGGCTTTGCGGAAGATGTTATTTCAAATTTTGAATTTTTTTACGACAGCTTTAGCCCACACCACCCAATTATGATGCTACCCCTTGGGGTTAGCCACTTTTCCAGAGCAGACCATAGTTACCGGCTGGCAGAGGCCGCAAAAGAAATTTTGCGAGTTTATCAGGCATTGGCAAGCTTCCCCCGCGTAGGGCTAGTAGCTTATGGGGACGCATTTAGCATATCCCCAGCCACAAACGACGATTTTGCAATTACAATTGAAAGTTACTTGATGGCGGCGTATGCAAAAGCAACAACAAACAGCCTTTTTCTCCAGCTATTAGAGCGGGATGCCCATGGCTCTAGGTGGGTGCGCTGCGCATTTACCGGGTATTATTGGGATGGCAATGTGTTTATAGATATAGAAACATTGAACAATATATCCATGCCTGTGCCGCGTATAACAATTGAAATTAATGAACGTACATTTGTAGAACTTGACCGTATAGTAAGGGCAAGTTTTTGCGAAACACGCCGGGTTGTGATGATAGAGTAATTAGGGTATGTTCGGTAATTCCATTGTACCGAACACACCCTACATTTTTACAAGAACTTTTACAGATAGAGTATCAGCCTTAGTGTATAGCTCTAACTTGTTGCCATTAACAGCTTTAATATGCTCCATGCCTGTAACTATATCTGCTTCACAAATAGCCTCAAAGCAGCGTAGAAACAGATATACAGGTGTTTCCTCCACACAGTTAGTCGCTGTTAGGGAGATGCATATACCTTCATGTTCTGCCGCTACATATATACTAAAATTGCCTTTCCCTGTGTAAATATTATCAACGGTAAACCCTGTTTCAAACCACTTTTTTGGAATGGCACGTAATAAATAAACCGCATCTTCACCAATGGGCTCAAAAGCAAACATCCATGCCGTCATAAGCGGTGTGGTTAAAAGGCTTGGAACGCAATCGTTTGCTAAAACGGTACCTTCGATATTTATTTGCTCGTAATAACACATTAAATCTGGGTGTCCGTGATGTGCAGTATGCGCATACAGCAACAGCAAGTACTTTTCTACTTGGTCTGTAGAAAGAATGTAACGGGCGTAATTTGCAACCGGCCAATCGTCCAGCCAGCGGTACAAGCGTGTCATGCCCAAAAGCTCCCCACCCAAATCTTCACGCATATTTTGAATCGCTCGCATCTGGCTATCACTTAACAGCCCAGATGAAAGCATTTCCAAGTAATACCGATAATTTGCATATGTGTTTTCGGTAATGTCTGCGCCTTCTTTACTTTGGCCACGCATAAAAGACGGTACAAAATACTCTTTGCGCTCTTGCTCTGTTAGCTTTGTATAAAAACGATGGCATGTGCTAAGATTTAGAGGCGTAGCAGTGTATCCAAAACGAAAGGGAACAAGTGGCCCATAAACGGTGTTGATTTGATGCTCCTGTAGTGCCGCATGAATATCATTTTGCAAACTTTCAGCTTCCAAACCAAAGCGTGTAGAGGCGGTTTGGTCGTATTGCAATGTAATGCGACTTAATGCTTGTAAGCCTCGTACTGCCCACAAATTATTGTTTGTATAAACGTGAACTCTTGCGCTTGTATCCGCTTCGGCGCACATTTTAATTAACCGTTTATTGCCAAGCTCCGGGCATTCCACACGGTTTTCTAGCAAATAATAGCCCATTTTAATAATAGTTTGAATATACGGCTCTATCCATTCATGGGTTTTTATTAATAAGGAAAAGCGATCTATTGTGAATAATAGCTGGCCATATTCTGCGGCGGATGCGGCTCTTATCTCTTTTGCACCTTGCCTATAAAAAAGCCTCCCTTTGTAATCGAAACTATGAGATAGCAAATGTTCGATATTTTTGCGAGCTTGAAAGCCGTGGCCTAAAATACAATTTGCTTCTATCGCCCAAATGTATGAGGGAAGGAAATTGTCGTTTGCTTCGTGCCCATAGTGCTTATGACCGTAATGAGCATGGGCACCAGTAAAAGTTGTGGCTAAAGATATCATTGCTCCATTTACCGTATGGGATAGCTGGGGCTCTGGCAGCGTAAGTTGCGTGGTTTTGCCGGCGTAGTCAGACCAAAAAGCAACTGTTGCCACAAATGCATCCCAAAAAGTCGATTCCGGCATCATTCTTGCAAGTGTACGTGCAGGTGAAGCTGAAGCAATACGATAGGTAATTTCCGCCTCATCTTTATTTGCGAATTTATATTTTGCTGAACGAATCCATACAAGAGGGTCTCTGTCCGGGTCGCCATGTTCTACAAAGTAAATGAACTCAAGGGCTTGCTCTCCATCGCTATGCACAGAAAATAGTATAGGCAGATAGCCGCCTAAAAAGTATTGATGCGCCTTTAGTCCAGACAAGTTTGCATCTACCATAGATGGAGCGAACATAGGATTTTGTGGCTGCGTAGCCCCGGGATGCTGCGGGAATATCTGACCTGCCTGATCAATGCATACAGAACTTTGGCTGGCTTCCCCACCTAAAAAGCAATATGCATTTTGCCCAAGGGGCGGTAGTATTGTTGACACCGTTTTATAGTCTGGTTCACCCAGTTTCAAAACTTCTTCTGCCAATATGTCCCGCCCGCTGTCCAGCACCTCATTTGCAGAAAAGCCTAAATATAAGCTTGAAGTCTGATGGCTAGGATTAAGCGAATCATGCGTATATGCCGGGAATATTTTTGTATTATTATTTATATGGCAAATAAATTGATGCGTCCCTTGCTTTATTTGCTCAATAACTGCGCAATTACTGTAGGTGTTGTAGTCGTAATATCGGAGATGTCCGATGTGTGTTTCCCCCAATGTACTATATAGCTTCTTTCCTATATTTACACCTTTGTTTGATACTGTTATTTTTTCTATACCGCCCATTAAATAGCCTCCTAATATCTCCCCAACTCAGTAGCCGCTTTATACAGGGCATCAATATTTTCCTGCGGGTATTCTGGAAAGCCCTGGTCGGGCGCACATATATACCCGCCGCCTGGTTTTAGTATTTCTATAACACGGGCTACTTCATTTTTTACTTCTTTTGCCGAGCCTATCAGCAAAAGATGCGAGTCGATAGCCCCGTTTAATGCCATTTTTCCAAATGTCATTTTTTTAATTGCGGTAAGGTCGTTTGCACGGGCTTGTACTGGGTTTAGTATGGTTACGTTTATATCCGCAAGGTGCTGTGCAATTGATTCTACACATCCGCAGCTATGAAAATTTATTATTTTGTTTGCCCTTATTACATCATCAAATGCAAATTTATATTCTGGTAAAAAAAATTGTGTAAAATGCTTTGGGGAAAATGCAAGTGCCCTTTGTGTGCCTAAATCTTCCGAGAAGCCGACCATATCCGCTCCCAGTTCCAGCATGTTTTCAAACACACGTTTGGCGTAAGCCGCTATTTTATGTAGCAGTTCACGGCTTAGCTCCGGCTCTTCTATTAGGGAAACTAAAAAGTTTTCCAGCCCCATAATAGCCCATGCTCTTTCGAACAAAAAGTAGGAAAAACCGCCAACAATTAGCCTGCCCTCTGCTTTTGCTTTTTGCAATTTTTGCTTTTCTTCGCCCATGTCTGTAAATAAATCGTCTGGGTTTGGAACTTGATAATCTTCTAACTTGGTAATGTCGGGCAGGGGGTTGCCTTTGGGGAACGGGGATGTACCGGGCATATCCATAACCCACTCTACACCCCATGCGTCTGTCCAATTGCCGTAATAAAAATTATTTTTTATTTGTAGCGAATGAAATATGTCTTCGTTGCCACGAGGCATATACTCTGGTGAGCCAAAGCGGGTAGCTTCTAAAAAATTTTCAGCAGGTGAAAGGTTCATACAATTCCTCCGTCACGTATTTCAATTATGAACTCGGCATGTTTGGCAAGTTCTTGGTTATGGGTAACAATTACAACTGTTTTTCCTGCTTTATGAATGTTTAAAATATATTCTAGAACTTCTTGTTCGCTTTTGGAGTCTAGGTTGCCGGTAGGTTCATCCATTAGTAAAATTGGAGGGTTGTTTGCTAAGGCTCTTGCAATTGCTATTCGTTGAATTTGCCCTCCGGAAAGTTCGCTAGGCTTAGAGTCTGCTTTGTCTGGTAAGCCAACAATTTCTAAAAGCTCTAGCCCGCGTTTTTTTGCATTTATGTTGTTTGAAGGCGCAAACATCATGGCTGTTTGAATGTTTTCAAGTGCTGTTAAATTTTCCAACAGGTTAAAGGATTGGAATACAAACCCAATTTTTTCGCCTCTTATTTCCGACAGTTTATTATCGCTTAGCTTAGATATATCGGTGTTTTCAATTAAAATTCGGCCGCTTGTCGGTTTGTCTAAACCGCCAATAAGCTGCAGTAACGTGCTTTTACCATGGCCGGAAGGCCCAACAATACAGCTAAGCGAACCCCTTGGTATTTTTAAGCTAACTCCCCTTAGCGCATGAGTTTTTGCTTTTTTGCCAGAGCCGTATATCTTTTCTAAATTTTCTGTTTCAATTACCCAATCACACATTTCTTATAGCCTCCATCGGCGTTAATTTTGATGCTTTCCATGCGGGGTATAAGCCGGAAATAATAGAAATTAAAGCGGAAAGGCCAAGCACGGTTAGCGCAAGTGTTAGCGAAATAGTAACAGTTGTTTGAGGTGAGCCGAGCACATCTGCAAACTGGTTTTGCTCTATAAATGGTGCGGCAAATCTTGAAACAAGAAAGCCAAACACAATGCCAAACACCCCGCCAAGCAAACCATACATACCAGATTCCATCATAAAAATTTTAAAAATCATTCTGCTTTTGCTGCCCATTGCCCGTAAAATTCCAATCTCGCGGCGGCGTTCGTAAATGGCGGCCATCATTGTATTAATTATGCCAAAGGCGGCGGCAATTAACGCAACGCCAGCAATTAGTTGCAGTGTAGCATTTACGGAGCCTAGAATAAGTAAGACAGAGCCTAATAGCTCTTCGTCTGTGGTAACGGTTACGTTTGCTATGTCTAAAATTGCGGAGGCGTAGTATTCTACCCTTGTTACATCGTCTAGTGTTACGGCTATAAAAGATACATAATCTCCTAAGCCATAAATCCGCTGTATAATGTTTAGCGGCATAAAAACCGTAGCGTCGTCGTTGCTGGAAGTGTTGTTTAAAACAGCGGCAACAGGAAAGTCTACCCCCCGAAACGTGAGTATATCGCCGATGCTAAGGTCAAACCTTGTTGCTACGTTTGCGCCTATAACAACACTTTCCGCATAATTTGAAAAATATGTGCCGGCTTGTACTGTCCATCCTCTGTGCGCTTTCATTTCTGCCGGCAGTATTCCTGTTAGTGTAGTTAATGTTTCGTTTATAGACGCGCCTATTGTCAAATATGGTACGGCGGTGGTAACACCTTCAAGTGCGGCTATTTGGCCTACAACTTCACGTGGTATTGCCTCTGGCATTTGGTCGCCGGTTAATACAGACATCATAACAAACGGGCAGTTTGTGCGGGACTTAACAACCAAATGCGCCCCAAGTGCATCTGCCTGCTGCGTTACTTCCGAACGGAGGTTATCCCCCATGGATAGTAACGCAACAAAAGCCGCCATGCCAATTGTAATACCCAAAAGGGTAAATACAAACCGGCCGGGGCGGCGTAGCATGTTTTTTGATACTAGCTTTATTGTGTTCACGGTTCAACCACCTCGAAGAGGGTAGAGAGTATGTGAGGGCCGCAGCATGGCCTGTAGTTCATTTCGCCTGTAACTGCGATTGTTGTGCCTACGTCTGGCAGGGCTTGGTTGCCTCTGTAGTCTATGGCAAGCTCAAAATCTTCGCCCTCGGTAAAAACTGCAAAATTGAACCGGCCGTTGTAATTTACTATGCCGGTAACGGTAATTTGGCCTGTAAAAGACATTGGGTCGTGTTGCATTTGGGCTGGGGTTAATGTGTCTGGTAACGTATCTGTGTTGTTGTCTATTGTGGGCGTTGAGCTTGTTTCTTCGTTACTGCATGCAGCAACAAGTAAGATTGTAAGCAGAAGAAGTATAACTGTGATAATTTGCTTTTTCATACTAAGCCTCCATTTCAATTTAGTGAGTAATAGGAATGCGAACTCCACGTATTACGATTGCAGTTACAGATTCAACATCAACGGGCAAAAATGACCTATGAAAAACTTCAAATGTGCGTACCCCATATATTACCGCATGCCCCCCACTGATTCCACCTCCAAAATATAAGAGAATGTCACCGTAAAGAGTTTCCAAATAAATTTCGTCACTAAATACGAAATCAAGGGCTGCATATCTATGAGTGCCTATAATATAAACACCTAGTGGAGTTAAGGTCATGCTCTCAATAATGGTATTGCCTACAGGGAAAGCGCCGCTAGTGATACTAATTTGTTCTACTGAACCGGCGGCCATGTATATTGCCAGTGTCGAATCCATTGCTACATCTATACTATTAATATTTTGCGGAAGGGTTAGATTAACACCGTCCGCATACAAAGGCATGTTTGAGGGGATGCGAGTGAAGGTAGACCTAAAGTAGCCCGTATTGGTTGCGGTGTCAAAGCCGACCAAAAGAGGTGATTGGCTCATTCCAAAGCTTAATTCTAAAAATGGAGTCTCATTCTCCCTTGCCTCAGTTGTTTCGACAGGTGCAATGTAGGTTGTGAAAAAAACAAAGTCATCTCTTGTCAAGCGATTTTGCCCACTAATATCTCTAACGGAGAAGTACACTATCGCCATATGGTCAAATTGTTGCGCTGCTAAAATATCTAAACGAAAACCATACTGAAAGCTGATTGCATATATCCCTACTGGTTGAACAATGCTAGCAAAATTAGTGTTAAGGGCTGACCAAAAATCATACGGAGAAACAACATGCTCCAAAGCAGATTTCAACACAATTGATATTGTTCTTCTTGATCCATCCCAATGTGTGTGTAAGCCTATGCTCTCTAGCACATGCCGCAGAGGCAACATCGCTCTGCCGTTGTAAAGCAACGGAGGCACGTCTAAACTGTGAGCAACCCCGTTGGTAGTGAAAGAATAGCTTCCTATTGTTAAAACAATGACTGTGTCGATATTGCTTACGGTTATTTGTTGTGTTTGTCCGCACCACTCGGCGGTAAAGCCCAAAGCTTCAAACACGCCCCTAATAGGCACTAATGTGCGACCATTTATAATGAATGGGTCTTGATCAGGGAAATCTACTTGTTGCCCACCCACCATAACAGTAATTTCGTTCGTATTATGCTCTGTTGCATATAAGGCTGGTGCAAATAAAAGTATCACGATGCACGCAAGCACAGATGCAAGCAGTCTTTTAAACATTTTTCTCCTCCTCATGCAGTTTCCTAACACGTAAATAAACTTATGCATGTGCATTACAACACATTCAAATTTACCCAGCCAATATCTGCTGTGCGGCCAGTACTAAAAACATATAATGAGAAGACCCGCCACCCATTACATATTCCACCTGCTGCCACAGGTATGGGAACGTTAACAGCTCCGGAAAGTCTGGACGGATTAACGCAGTACCGGAAATTACCCCACCGGGGATATAAGACCAGTCTGCACGGTTTAAGCCGTACCCAACCGTTGCAGACTTTGCACCAACTCCGGAAGCAAACGAAACTGTGTTAGATCCTGGGTGGCACCCTAAAACAAAGTTAAGGGAATCGAAAACCATATCCGGCCCAAAAATATCCGGGTAGGCTTTGTGTAGGTAGTAATACTCATATCCAAGCTGCTGTATACTCCAACTCGCGCCCCAAATATGCGGGCGGTAAGGTATGCCGTATGGCGTTTCCGCACTTCGTTGTTCGTATGATTCTTTTAAGCCGGATAGTGCATTGCGGATGGCTTTTGTGAAGTTGCTGTCGTTTATGGCTTTTTCTGCGCGGGCAACAAACCAGCCTATTTGGCCGATGTTTGCTGTAATAAAGTCTGTTTGCGCTAGCAAAAATTCTTTGTATTTATTGTTGCCGGTGGCAAGGTATAGCTCAACTGCGGCGTGTACTTTGGCAGATTTTACTCTGTCGCTTTCTACTCTTGTTACTTCATATAATTCCTGCGCTGCTTCTAGTGCATGGTTGCTTAGCTCGTTGTTAAAGCCTTTTAGCGTGCGGGCGCATGCGGCCAAATGGGCGGCGGTTGACAGTTCCCGTTGCGGGTTGTCTTCTGTAAACACCCAGCGGTCGTCGTCATTGCCTATTATGTTGTCTGTTAGGGTGGAGCTGTCGCCAAGTAGTACGTATTGCCGCAAGTCGCTGCAAATAATGCCACGGTACAGCCTGCCCAACGCACGGTATGCGGCAACTACTGTTAAAACGCCGTGTTCTATTTGTTGCAAAATATCATTTTTGCCGTCCGGCTGGTGAATTTCTACCAGTTTTTTCTCTTGGCAAATAGCTGTTGCGTCGTAGTTTACATTAAATGCCTCGTATGCCATGGCCAAAATATAGGCCTCGCCGGCTTGAGATTCTACACGAAGGTCGAAGTCCCCTGCGTCGTGCCAGCCGCCTACGTTTAGCCCCGGTACAACGTCTCCGGGTTGGTATTTTGTTAGTGTAGATTCGCCTTGTACATATCCGTCTATATGGTTAAAGTTTATTGGTGCCATGCGGGCGTCGTCGTCATGACAAAGGCCGTGCCATACTCTGTATTTTTCGTTTACACGCATGTGGCACATCTGCACGGGAAGGAAGTACTCCAGTACCGGCTGCCAAACGCCTCTGTCGTAAACATCTGCCGCAATGCGGAAAACGGAAGACTCGGAGCTGCCGTATGCTACTTTGTACAGTCCTTCTTCTTTAATGTGCGAGAAATCGAATTTCACATAATTGTAGCGCAGGAACTGCCCCCAGTCTGCTCCTTTTGCGGAAACAACCTGTTGTGCCCCGGTTTCTGTAATTTTATATAAAGTTGCGTTTTCCCTTTTTGTTTCCCGCTTGTCTAGCTCTATGATAGCAACTTTAGGCTGGTTTGTGTGATACCCCACTTGGGAAGTTTGCACCACGGGCGGGTATAGCCATTCTTCTACTACATTGGGGCTTATGACCCACTGTATTGCATTTTTGGTTACACCTGCAGGTACTTCGCTGCTTAGGGTAAACCATCCGTTGTTATGGTTCATGCGGCCGTCGTACAGTTTTAGTTCTGTGCCTTTGCTTTCTATTGTAAAGCGGTTATACGGGTCGTCTGGCCGGGTGGTAAAGCGTTTGCCTGCGGCGTATGGTTCCGCAATAATATCGTCGGCGATTATTGGGTTGTATGTTGTGTTGTCGCCAGAGAGACGTTTTTTGTCGGCTGTTGCATCCGGCAGGGAAAAGTCCCCGGTGTGTAAGTAGTTTGGTGGAAGTGAGAGCGTTGGCCCGTTTGGCTGTTCTGGGAAAATGCCCTGCTTGTTGTCCATTATCCAAGGCTTGCCGAACAATGCGCCGGGGAAAAGTTCTAGGTTAAAGCATAGCTTGCCCAGGAATTTTTCCGGTACCGGGGTGTCTAGGTCTACATTTATAAGAACATTTGCGCCTTCTGCTTTTACGGTTACGGTGTAGTTAAATTTAAAGTCCGGGTAGATCATGGGGTTAAAGCCCCGTAAATGGCGGGATTCGTCTGGGAAGGATAGTTCTGTTGTTATGGTGCCTTCGGTTTCGTTTAGTTTACGCTCGCCTTGTTTTGGTACGGGCTGCCATTGGCCAGGGGTTTGCTCGAAGCGGATATCTCCGTTTGTGGCCACTCTGTTGCCGTGCATTATAATGCTTACGCCAGATTGGTGCCCTTCTGGGTAAATGTCGTCGAAGGCCATTATGTCTACGCCTTGGTTTTGGAAATAGCCTAGGATTTTGGATAGGGTGAAGCTCATGGTGGGGTTCCTCCTTTGCCTGTTTTGGGCGGGATTTTTTCAGTTGGTAACAACTTGTTACCAACTGGGTTTTGTGTTCTTCGTTATCAACGATTATAACACAGAAAAATAAAAACACTTAGATACTTTTATCTTGCCAACAAATAAGTTATGTGGCAAGATAACGATGAACGGAGGCTGAACTATGTTTACTAGCATTCATTTTGATAAATATAAAAGCTTTGCCACAGGCAAAAATCTTAACACCATATGTGATATGAAGCGTGTAAACGTTTTTATTGGCAAGAACAATAGCGGCAAATCTAGTATTTTGGATGTAATTAGTTGCGTCTATGACTTAGATTGTCTTGTTGATAGTGGGCAAAAAATACCTACACTTGAAATAGGTACATCTGTTAACAAAGAACATATTGATACTGTTTTTACAAACAACAGACACTGGTATAACTACGGGAACTCTGCGCAATTTTGCAGCACGCATGGTGATTTTTTCCCATTCACATCATCTATAAGTGTCGAGACCTTAGCATATTCAAGAGAGAAGTCTTATCGCAGACTTTTTAACCCCTCTACACTATCACAAAAGCTTAGTGGGCTTCACAACCATCTTAAAGACGAGCTAATTAACGCTTCACTGCGTAATATTGACTCAACTATTAGAAATCACTGCTTCAAGCGTCTATCCGCTGAACGAAATATTGTGCCTGAACCAGAAGACGCATCTGAATTTCTTGACGCACATGGCAAAGGAGCAAGCAGTCTCATCGCAAAATTTCTCACACATGACCTTTCGCCTGAAAAAATAATTGAGGAAGATTTGCTGAATGCATTAAATGAAATTATGTATCCTGATGCTAAATTTCAATCCATAAGAGTTCAAAATATCGGCAAGGATGAGGAGCAGAAATGGGAAGTGTTTTTGCAAGAAAAAGGCTGCGAGCGGTTTCCACTTTCCCAATCAGGAAGTGGTCTGAAGACTATCATACTACTATTACTCAATCTTCTTGTTATTCCTGAAACAGAGAAATATAAAGATAAAGACGTTGCGTATGGTTTTGAAGAACTCGAAAATAATCTTCATCCATACCTGCAACGCAAAATTTTTGAATATATTTACAACTTTGCAGAAACGAAAGGTATTTATGTTTTCATAACCACCCATTCACACATAGCAATTAACGCTTTTTTTGATAAAGAAAATGCTGCAATTTATCACGTGGCCAAGCAAAACAATATTTCTACAATTACAAAAATTCAAAACCACATTGATAAAATTGCAATTTTGCACGACTTAGATGTTAAAGCGAGTGATCTATTCCAAGCCAATGGCATTATCTGGGTAGAGGGCCATACCGATAAAATTTACATCAAGCGTTGGCTTGAAGTTTTTTGTGATTGCAAATACCAAGAAGGAATACACTATCAATTTCTCTGTTATGGGGGTAGTAACCTTTCTCATTATACTTATACTGATGGCGAAGTCGCAGATTTGATTAATATTTTAACAACAAACCCAAACGCAGCCATAGTAATGGATAGAGACAGACGAGATATGAATACGGCAAAAGATAAAACAAAAAGAAGAGTTGAAGCTGAATTTAGAAAACATGGAATGCTTTCATGGATAACCCAAGGTACTGAAATTGAGAACTACGTTTCTGTTGCTGCCATAAACAATGCATATAATTGGAAGCTTGCCAAGCAATGCGCTCAGTATGAAAAGTTTCCAGAGTATATTGAGACAAAATTTAAAGGTTTCAGTTCGCGAAAAGTAGCTTTTGCACATAAAGTTAAGAATTTCATATCTGCAGAAAACTCAGAATCTATATTGGATTTAAAAAAGCGAATTGTAGAACTATATTCCCAAATAGAAGCGTGGAATGAGTAGCATTCCATGAAAAATGGACAGGGATTCCCGTCCATTTTTATTTTTGTTCTTTACTACTATGCATAGTGCAAAAAGTCCGACGCCTTTAATATCATGGGACTCATCACACCACTCTCCAAAAATCCTTATCCCCTGTTATAAGTACATCCACCCCTGCATAAATAGCAGCTCTAAGTATTGGGCGGTCTTCTACATCTCGAACTATCGCCTCCGACATATGAACATCTGCAGGCGTACTTACAAATTCTACATTAAATAGTAGACGCTCCAAAAATATTTCCAATTCCCTTGCTTTGTGTGGGAATTTTTTATTCATAACCCGACGCATTTCATCCAATGAATAATCGCTAACAATAGCGACATTAGGCGGTGTCAATGCCTTTATCAAGGCAGCAGCGGTCAGACTCTTTGCGTCAAGGCCTGCCGAAATAAGAATGTTCGTATCAACAAAACATCTCATATCTCATAACGCATTTGCATAACAAGGTCAACAACATCTTCCTCAGAATGAACGCCGGATTTTTCGGCTTCGCCTTCCATTGCATTCTGAAACTCCTTTAATGCAAAAACAGCGGAGTTCATAATTACAATGCGGTCGTCTCTACAAATAAACGTAAGACGGTCGCCTATATTAATGCTCATATGCTCTCGGATATCTTTTGGTATGGTAATTTGCCCTTTTGGCAGCACCTTTGCAGTGTCTATTATTGGTGTTGTATTCATAGACCTTTCCCTCCCGAAACAAATCTTACTTTTCCTACTATTCCTACTTTGCGGATAGAATACCCCATTTCTGTAAATATATCAAGCATGAGTTTGCGTTCAAACAAAGTCCTATAAAAATTAGCATTTAATCAACAATCAACAACTTTTGTAAAACATTATCTTGCCAGCATACATGATAATTGATACGATTAAACAAAGTAAAGGCTCAAAAAAAACCGGAAGATGGGTGGCAACACAATGACAAACCACATACAACAATACTTCAAATCCATAAAAGAAGCCTACCAGCTAGGCAACATAGAAACATCATACAACACCCCAATAATAACTCTACTAACCCATTTCGGCTGCAACGCCCGGGACCTATCCGGCAGCAGAAGCGGCCAAGCAGGAGAAAACCCAGACATAAAAATATGGCATGCCGACGCCGACATAACCGAAACAGAACCATTCACCATGGTAGAAGTAAAAAAAATTGCAGAGTTTGACGCCCGTGCCAAGTCCCAAGCAAAAAAATGTGCCACCACGTACGGCCACGCAATTCTTACCAATAACCTATCCTGGCAGTTTTGGAAAAACGGTGACGACAGACCCTACGACGGCGTACAGCTTGTTTCCCTAACAGAGGGCAAACTCATTTTGCATGAAGAAAATATAGAGCGTTTTACCAGTGCCATGCAGCATTTTTTGTTACAAGACCCGGCACAAATACGCTCGTCTAACAAACTTGCGGAGTATATGGCAAAACACGCAAAAACAATCCGCTCCGTAATAACCGGCATTTTAAAAGAAGACCCGGACGGCCAGCCCATAGTTGACGACAGGCAAAAACGCCTGCCCCTCTTCCCAGAGCTGTACGGCCTGTTTAGCAGAATAAAAACAGACCTACGCCCCATGCTGCAAACCCGCAGCTTTGCAGATATGTACGCACAAACAATTGTGTACGGTCTTTTTATTGCAAGGTATAACCACGCAGCCGCCGCAACATTTAACCGTTACGAAGCCATTAGCAAATTGCAGGAAGAATCCGCACTGCTCAACCGCTTTTTTGAACATATAACAAACACAGGCACAAAACACCCGACACTAGACTCCGTAATAGACAAACTATGCGCACTATACCAAACCTGCGACATATCCGCACTGCTAGACTGCGACAAACGTGGCGACACCATAGTCCATTTTTACGAAAACTTTTTAACATATTACGACCCCGCACTACGCAAATCTCTTGGGGTGTTTTACACACCGCACCAAGTAGTGCGTTACTTAGTTGCCATGGTAGATAAGCTGCTGGTAGAAGATTTTGGCATAGAAGGCGGTTTGTCTAACAACGAGCAAGTGCAAGCAACCGTACCTTCCGAACGTTACGAATACCAAAAATCTAAAGGCGCGAAAAAAGAATGGCGGGACACAAAAAAAATAACCGTACCAAGGGTTGCCATTTTAGACCCGGCAACAGGCACTGGCACTTTTCATGCGGAAATTATCAAATATATCAAAGCTACGTATTTTTCCGGCATGCGGGCGGCTTTTTATGACGATTATATTAAAAGCGAAAACGGCTTACTGTCTCGTATGATTGGCTTTGAAATTATGATGACAAGTTACGCCGTGGCGCACCTTAATGTACGCCGTACTATAGAGGAAACGCTGGGGCATGTGCCGGAGGTGCAGTTGCCTACTAATATTTTTTTGACGAATACGCTTGCGCCGCCAAATTCTAGTTTTGAAAGAAATGAGCAGATGAGTTTGTTTGATTTTTCTGCCGCTATAACGGATGAGGCTTATAAGGCGGATACTTGGAAGGCTCGGCGGCCTATTAAGGTTATTATTGGGAACCCGCCGTATTTAGGTACGTCTGAAAACCCATTTGATATAACAGCTTACAGGACAGAAGCAGATGGCAAAACAAAATTAAGCGAAAAAAATCCTAAGTGGCTGAATGATGATTACGTTAAATTTTTCCGCTTTGCCGAGCGTATCATTACAAAAAACGATGAAGGTATCCTCGCATTTGTTTCAAATAACGGCTACTTAGATAATCCCACATTTAGAGGCATGAGAGCCAGCCTGTTACGGGCATTTGACAGAATTTATGTAGTAGACTTGCATGGTAACGCAAAAAAATTAGAGTTTTCGCCTGATGGGGGAAAGGATGAAAATATTTTTGATATTATGCAGGGTGTTTCATTGTTTGTTGGTGTAAAAACAACAACAAAGGACGAATGGGGAAAGCTGTACCACGCAGATTTATGGGGCACAAGAAAACAGAAGTTCGAGAGACTTGAACACGATGAAATAGAATTTACCCAGCTAGAACTTGACAGCAAGATGGCTTACTTCTGTGACTTCGTTGGAGAAGACCAAGAGCTGTATAACAAAGGTGTATCTGTTGCAGAACTATTTCCAATCAATGTATCGGGCTTGGCCTCTGGAAACGACAAGGTATCATACGCTCAAACTCGAGAAGAGTTATGTCATAGAATCGATACCGTGAGAAATTCGATAAATGATACAGAGATATTTAACGTGTTTGGTAGGTTTACACGAGACCAAAATCCGCAAAAAATTAAAGACGATGTGCTTTCACCAGAGGGTTGTATTGCACGCATTGATTATCGCCCTTTCGAGAAATTGTGGACATATTATACTGGTACTTCCGGCGGCTGGGGGGCAATGCCACGAGACAAAAAAGTAATGCGGCATATATTGCAGTCATCAAATACGCCCATTGGAAAAAATATCGGATTGTTGTTCGCAAGAGGTGTCCCTGCGCCAATTAGTTTTGCACATGTTTTCGTTTCAGACGCACTTGTTGACCTCAATCATTTGCAAATTCGCGGAGGTACTGTAATTGCACCTTTATATAAATATTCTAATGTTCTAGGCGTTGAGGAATGGGAAGCAAATTTAGATGAGAATTCATACAAGCAACTAACCCAACACATGTCCTTCACCCCAACCCCAATCCAAATCTTCGACTACACCTACGCCATCCTACACGACCCAACCTACCGCCAACGCTTTAACAACTACCTAAAACGGGACTTCCCCCGTATACCAATAATAAACGCCCCACCGGCTGCACAGCAAAGCAGCTCACAAAACAATACCGACTTTACAGTAACCGAAGCCATGTTCCACAAATATGTAACCGCCGGCGAACGCCTGCGCAAACTCCACCTAATGCAAACCAAATCCCCCGCCACCCTAGAGCTAGACCCACCAACCCCGACCAACCTAGAAATTGGCGCAATAAAATACAATAACTCTACCCTGCACCTTAACCCAAACAAACGCATAACCGGTATCCCGGAAAACGTATGGAACTACCGCATAGGCGGCTACCAAGTGCTAGACAAATGGTTCAAATCCCACAAAGGCAAAACCCTAACCATAGCCGATTTCGACCATATATCAAACGTAGTAGGCCTGCTTGCAGAAACGATAAAAGTGCAGGAAGAGCTAAATGAGCTTCATAAATAAAGGTCAAACACGTTGACTTTGATACAATAACATATCACCAAAATCAAAGCCGAGTACCAGTTACAACTCATACAGCAAATGACGGGATTATTTAATCAATGCCTGCTATATTTTTAATAGAAAGGAGGATTGAGATGGAAATAACAGCAAGTTTGAATGCAGCAATGCGTTATATCGAAAAACACCTGTTTGATGTAATTGACTTTACTGTGGTTGCAAGAATCGCTTGTTGCTCGGAGTATCAATTTAGACGGATGTTTTCCTATCTTGCGGGTATGCCTTTGAACGAATATATCCGTAAACGCAAGCTGTCGTATGCGGCTGACTTGCTCTATTCGGGAGACGAAAAAATAATCGACATCTCTCTTAAATGCGGTTACGAATCGCCGGATGCATTTGGCAAGGCGTTTCAAATCCAATATGGTGTTACACCGTCTGCATTTCGGAAAGATTCTTTCGCCTCTACAGCATTTCCACCTTTATTCTTCCATCTAACATTAAAACGAGGCATTGAAATGGATTATCGAATTGTTGAGCGTGGCGAGTTTTACGTCATGGGGAAAATAGGGCATATTCCTCTTATCTACCATGGGGCGAATCCCCATACTGCTGATGTATGGAAGAAGTTAAAGCAAGAAGATTTACTTGTACTCATGGAGTATTCGGATGTTGACCCTAAAGGTGTTTTGACCGTTCACGAGCAAACCACAAGAGGCGATACACAAACAAAGTGGGAGGGTGACGAAATTCTTTATGGCGTTGGCGTGGTTATGGAAAAACCCATGCCCGATAGATTTAAGGGGCGTTTTGATTTAATACCCTTTGACGCATCTACATGGCTTGTTATTTCTGCTATGGACAACACAAAAGACAGTATTACTCTAAGCACTAAGGAAACATATGCAAGGATTGGTGAATGGCTACCTACGTCCGATTATGAAGAAACAGATGCGCCAGTTATTACATGGACAGAATCTTACGATTTTTCAAAACCCGACAGAAAAAGTGAAGTATGGATTCCTGTGCGTAAGAGGAATTAATAAAACATGAATACTCCAATAAAGGTATTGTTTGCACATGAACACGCCTAATTAATTTCAACAGTGTAAAGGTTTACACCTCTGTTCAGATTAGGCAAGGGGGGCGCATATCTAAATGGCAATTGATAAGGCATTCCATTTGAAAATCACAAGTTTATTAACGAAAACATTAGTGCCAAACGCATAAAGCCCAGAGAATTAACGTTCTTTGGGCTGTCATGATTGTATCAATGGCGACGCATAAGCCCTCATTTCATTAAGATTTTGAGCTATAGTTGAAAAATTTATGTAAAAAACTTATCTGGCGAAAGGGTTTGCACCTTTGACATTACAAAATCCCTAGAGTCCCTTGTAACAATGTAGTCTAACTCTTGTATAATTGCACACTGCATTTGTAACCCATCTTCAAGGTCGTCCCAATCTTTATTTAGTAGTGCAGAAATTATCAGTTGCTTATCTATGCCAATTACATTAAATTTTTTGCATACTAGTAACAATATTTCTTTGCGCTCATCAACACTTAAATGCTTACGTGCAATGTAAAAAATATTTAGCAATGTGTGACTTGCTATATGTCCACGAATATCACCAGATGCACATAGCATCATTATTTTTCGGCATTCGCATTGTATGGTGTTCTATCTAAAACCCAATCCAGTACAATATTTGTGTCAATTAGCACTTCCATAACGCTCATCTAAGTATGCCTGCCTTTCTTCTTTTGCATCCATACCGCCTTTAATACGGCCAGAATATTTTTTTACAATGCGCAAAGCTTCTTCGGTTGGCATATCATCTTCAAGTGGTTCTTCTGTAAATATTACTATAACCTTTGCCAGTGTTTTAGGTGCTTCTTTCTGGAGAGTTAACACTCCATGGTTATAGGTGCCTTGTATCGCTTGCATGGTTGGCCTCCTTTTTAGATATGATGCCGCTCCTGTTTAATAACTTCTTAGATCAGTTGGATTTATTATGATATATGATACCATGATTATAACATAGAAAAAATAAAAATAATTAGATTGTTTTCACTTGTCAATTAACATGATAGGTGGCAAGATGGACGGAGATGGAGGATAAGATATGTTTTCTTGTATTAATTTTGATAATTATAAGGGCTTTACTGCAACAGAAAAACTTAATTCCATATGCGATTTGAAGCGTGTAAACATTTTTATTGGTAAAAACAACAGCGGTAAATCTAGTGTACTAGATGTCATTAGTTGTATTTTCGACTTAGATTGCCTTGCTAGTATCGGACAAAAAATACCTAACATTGAGTTTGGACTAGCTATCGAAAGGGAACATATTGATAATTTTTTTGCTGGACGCGGAAGATCTGGTCATTACAATAGCTCTGCACAATTTTGCGGCCTTCATGGCGACTTCTTTCCACTAACATGTTCTATTAGCTCTGAGGTTACTTCGTACTCTAGAGCAAAGTCCTACAAAAGGGTTTTTAATCCATCAGAACCAGAAACACTTGAAAAACTTCCAAGGCACCTCCGTAACGATCTGATTAACGACCGCCTAAGCAGCATTGACTCATCATTAAAAAAATACTCGTTCAAGCGATTATCCGCAGAACGAAATATCGTACCTGAACCGGTAGATGCACCGGTTCCACTCGACGCACATGGCACAGGAGCCAGCAGTCTTATCGCAGAATTTCTTACAGTTGGCCTATTACCTGAAGAAATAATTGAAGATGATTTATTAAATGCACTAAACGAGATTATGTACCCTGACGCTGTATTTCAATCAATAAGAGTTCAGAAGGTGGTAGGGGAGGACGATATGCAGAAATGGGAAATATTTTTGCAAGAAAAAGGCTGCAAAAGATTCCCACTTTCTCAGTCTGGAAGTGGCCTTAAAACAATTATACTTTTATTGCTCAATCTTTTGGTGGTTCCAGAAACAAAGGAGTATAAAGATAAATACATTGCATATGGTTTTGAAGAATTAGAAAATAACCTGCACCCATATCTGCAACGAAAGATTTTTGATTATATTTACAAGTTTGCAGAATCGAAAGGCATTTATGTTTTCATAACCACCCATTCACACATTGCAATTAACGCATTTTTTGACAAAAAAGATGCTGCAATTTATCATATAACTAAACAAGACAACATATCTTCAATCACAAAAATTCAAAACCATATTGATAAAATATCAATTTTGCACGACCTCGATGTTAAAGCTAGTGACCTGTTTCAAGCCAATGGTATTATATGGGTAGAGGGCCCTTCCGACAGAATTTATATTAAACGATGGCTTGAAGTTTTTTTTGATATAAAGTTTCAAGAAGGAGTGAATTATCAGTTTTTGTATTATGGCGGCAAAAATCTTTCACATTATACTTATACCGATGGCGAAGTAGCTGATTTAATTAATATTTTGACAACAAACCCAAATGCGGCGATTGTAATGGATAGTGACAAGCGAAGCCGGAGCACCCCTAAAGGTGAAGCGAAAAAACGAATCGAAGCAGAATTTAAGGATCGTAAGATGTTTTCATGGATAACCAAAGGTACAGACATCGAAAACTATATTTCTGTTGATGCTATAAATGAAGCCTATAATTACAAACTTGCAAAACAATGTGCTCAGTATGAAAAATTTTCAAAGTATATCGAACCAAAGCTAAAGAGCTTTAGCTCCAGAAAAGTAGCATTTGCACATAGAGTTAAAAACTCTATTTCTATAGAAAACTCTACACCTATACTAGATTTGAAACAGCGAATAGAGGAACTGTATTTGCAAATAGAGACGTGGAATAAATAGTAACTCCGACACAATTAATTACGTATGTAAATAATCATTCATAGAACATGCCATAGCTAGTAACTACGCTATTTATCTGTGGTGAATGCACAGCACGTTCAAACCTTGCAAAATTTATTAACTCCCTACCCCATAACCTCCACAAACCGCTTAGTAACCAACATAGGCCTAGTAATAGCAGACCCCACAACCGCCGCAAACACGCCACAATCTTTCGCAAGCTGCAATTCCTGCGGCGTCCATATATTCCCTTCTGCAATAACAGGCTTACCGCAATTGTGTACGAGCCCAGACATCATATGAAAGTTTGGCGCAGGCGCACCTTGTGTATACTCTGTATAGCCGCTTAGGGTGGTGCCTATCATGTCAAACCCCATTTGCGCAGCGGCCATGCCTTCTTCATAGGTAGAGCAATCTGCCATAAAAAGTTGTGAGGGATATTTCTCTCGTATTTGCGCAAAAAAGTCTTTAAGGCTAACAGCGTTTGGCCTAATACGGTTGGTTGCGTCCATTGCAATTATTTCGCAGCCGCTGCCTACAAGAGCGTCCACTTCTTTAATGGTTGGGGTAATGTACACAGGGCTATCTGGGTAGTCTGCCTTAATAATGCCAATAACAGGCAGCGGGACGGCCTTTTTTATTTCGCAAATATCCTCACATGAGTTGGCTCTTATCCCTTTTGCACCGCCAAGCATGGCGGCATAGGCCATCCTTCCCATTATAAAAGAAGAATGAAGCGGCTCGTCTGGCAAGGCCTGGCAGGATACTATCAAGCCGCCTTTTATACTGTTTAAAATGGTCATTGTGCAACTCCTGTCTGCCCACTTCCGGCATTTTCTTCATATATAATTTCAAACGGTTACTCTCAGTAACCATTTGGGGTTTTTGCCCTAACTCAAAACCTCCAGTTTCATCCCTATTTCAAACAACCGCTTCCATGGGTGGGTTATTTCCACAATGTTAATAGGGTGGCGTTTACTCACGCCCATATCATTATAGAATTTTTGCAGCTTATCCTTTGCTATTTCCCCAATTTGCCCCAAATGGTTGGATATATCGTCGTAATCTGCGCCAATTCGTTCTATGTCATTACTCTCTATATCGTGGCGTACAATTGCTTGGTAGCCAGTATCTTCTATTACACGGTACAGTAGGTTGTGAATGTTAACCCCTTCCCCAATGCAAGCCTGTGCCAGCGTTGTTCCCAATGTGTTGCAGTTGGTGTTCCAACCTGCGTAGCTTATTAGCTTATCTATAACACCCAACTGGTCCAAATATTGGACCAGTTTAACATCGCCACCGTTGCACAGGGCACTGTCGCTTACGGCAACTTTATATCCTTGGTTTACATATTCTCTGATCCGCATAGAAAAATCCAAAACATTGCGCCATGTATAATGGGTCACGTCAAAAGCTTCGTTATACGTGTCTTCCATAAACTTGCCGGGGCAGTTTATTGCCAATATAAAATCCGCTTCTTGCGGGGTTGCCACAAGCCGTGCTTTACACACACGGATATGAGACTTTAAACTTTCAAACATTGGCCGGTCTTCGTACAAAGGCACAATTGATGGCCCCAGTACAGACGCATAGAATGGATACACCGCAGGCTCTGTATTTTTATAGTCGTGATACGCACGTGTTAGCAGAGACAGTGCAACTTCGTCTGCGCCGGGGTATATCATGGCTTTTATATCCAGTTGTTTTTCTTGCACCATTGCAATTATACGCTTTTGGGAAATGGCTGTGTAACCATATGGCGAAGAATCGTCTTGCGGGATAACCAAAAAGTCGATTATACCTTGCTCCAGATAATTTACAACTTCCATGTTAACCCGCAGGTTCACTTCTCGGCGTGTTTCGTAATCGTGTATATATTCTTGAGGGATTTTTATTTTGTCAAGCTCCGCCTGTTCTTCGGCAGATAGGCCGTGGCGTTCTTTGTAGTCTTGCAGGTATTTTCTACGGAACAGGGCAAAGCCGTGGTCTTCGTAATAATCGGGCTCTTCTTCGCTGGAATTATATTGCGGGGTGCGCATAATACAGTTAAATGCATAAATACGCACGCTCGGGTTAAGCTCTTTGAGCTTACGCAAAACCTCCAGCCGTTTCATTAGCTCTGCTTCCTGGACATGATGCAACCGGGATGGGATTAGCCCGCCATAAACCAGCATATCAACAGAAATTATTACATTGGTGCAACCAGCAATATTATTACATAAGAACTCTGCAATATTTGTGGTGTTTGCAGGTTGTTTTTTGTCCCCAAGCAAGGCTGTACCAGGTACAAGCAAATCAATTTCGCTATTGCTTGCGCCTATCATTTGGGGGTAGTAATAATTACACGGCCTTTCGTCTAGTGGAAGAAGCAGCGTTTTCATTAGCGCTTTTCCTCCACGTCTATAAAGTAGTACTTATCTTCACGTAGTTTTTTTACCCCTTTTTCCCATACGGCTTTTGCGCTGTATACTGTGCAATCTGCGTTAAGTACCTTGCCTTGCCAGTATTCGCCAGGGGAAAGAAGGTCTAAAATACGCTCGTACCGCTGTACTATTCCGCTAAACCCGTGGTTTAAATAGGCTTGTACTACGCTTTTGCCGTCTTCTGTAACAAGTTCGTAGTCGGTGTTTTCCCCATATACATAAGGCGGTACAACAAGCTCTTCCACACCGTGCATAGAGGTATTAGACTCTAAGCCGCAGCCTAGCATTATTATCTTGCCGTTGCGGCGTCGTACTTCGTGGAATGGTGAGTTTGGCCCTACAGGCGTAAAGTCACGTATGTGTACCGCAGCAATTTCTTTAGCGTCTTTGCCCCATATAGCAACGCTGTGTGTAGGGTGAACGCTGCGTACAACCCCTTCAGATTGCCGCATTACTTCGGGTAAAACGCCCACGCAGCTTGGGGTTTCATTTACGCAAAAGCGTGGGTTGCCGTTCATTGTGGCTTCCCAGCTTAATGCTGGGAACATTAACGTTCCGTGTTTTACTGTTTCTTTTAATGCGTCAATAATGGCTGCCGGGCCACCGGGAATTTGCTCATCGCCTTTTATTGCCTTATAGGAAGAATGAATAATAACAGTGTCGTCTTGTGTTACTCCAAGTTGCCTAAGCTCGTTTATTAGTTGCAAATGGTCCATAGTAATACCTCTTTCTAAGAATATGTCTAAGATTATTGGCATTTTACTTTAATGGGGTTGCTTTGGCAAGTTGGCACATGTTTGTCCCACGACAAACGCATGAAGCGTTTGTCGTGTTTCTGCACTATTGTTTATCTGTCAACTTTTATATATAATCATAAATGTAGAATTATTATTTTATCGTGTGCCTGTATTTAGCGCACACTACAAAGAGGTTAATATGTTACGTCCTTTTTTAGCTGGCGAGCTTCCGCTGTACGCATTTGTTATGTTTATTGCTTCAATAGTTGCCGCACTTACTTTTCATGAGTTTGCCCACGGTTTTGCCGCGTATATTTTAGGTGATAGAACTGCAAAACAAGATGGGCGACTTTCATTTAACCCAGCTAGGCACATAGACCCTATTGGTATGATGCTGCTTTTGGTTGCGGGGTTTGGCTGGGCAAAACCTGTTATGGTTAACCCATATAATTTAAGAAACCCGAAACAAGACATGGCTTTTATTTCTATTGCGGGGCCGGTATCTAATTTTTTGCTGGCGTTTGTTGTGTTGTTAATTGCGCAAGCATTGCTTATGTTTGGCGGTACCGGGAATGCAGCTTATTATACTATTAACTTTTTTTATTTACTTTGTAGCATTAATATTGGACTTGGCCTGTTTAATATGATACCAATCCCGCCGCTTGACGGCTCCAAATTTTTTGGTTTTTTCTTGCCTGACCCGCTTTATTTCAAACTTATGAATTTTAGATATGGGATGATAATATTAATTGCACTTGTGTTTTTTGGTGAGATGGGAAATGTTTTGTGGACATTAGTTAATACAGTCATGGACGGCTATACGTTTGTTATTGTTAGGATTTTATCGGTTTTCGCATAAGTGAGCTGTATAGTCATTTAACCCGAAAAGGCACTTGCTATGTCATCAAGCTGATGATATGGCAAGTGCCTTTTTGTTGCAACTTTGTATTCTCGCCCTTACACT